>JAABUR0100000082.1_pt1 | contig 210053 bp, 213 predicted proteins | sample 5560091 | NCBI WGS metagenome assembly JAABUR01 (sample SAMN10711879, study PRJNA513375) | rock metagenome | isolation source: Antarctica rocks | place: Antarctica: Victoria Land, University Valley sud | reverse complement strand
AGCGGATTAGGAAGATGAAGGTGAAGAGGTGGAGGAGGGGGGTGGGGAGGAGGGTGGGGTTTGGGTTTGGGTTTGGGTTTGGGTTTGGGTTATTGGGGGAGGTGGTGGGGTGGATGTGGTGGGTTAGGGATGGGGCTGTGGCGGTGGGGGAGTGGGAGGGGGGGATGATGTGGTAGGTCATGTCTTTGATGAGGACGCGTTTGTTTGGGTCCTGGAGTTTTGGAGGGGGGAGGTGGTGAGTGGATGGTTTCTTTTGGCTGATGAAGTGGGAGGGTTTCGCGTACCTTGATGGAATCGAGGATGGTTTGCAGTACGTGGTCGTAGTTGTAGTGTGCTCTGCCCGATTTCTCGATCTTGTCGGCGGGCCAGCGCTGCCATGCTGGCGAGATCTTTTCGGGACCGTAGTAGAATGCGTCGCCGAAGGGCTCGTGGAAGCATGTGAGTAGATCTCGGCGGGTCATGAAGATCTGGGCGGGAGTGGGGTTTATGTAAGCTTTTGGATGTGCGTGGTATAGTTGCAGGAATGTTTACTCTTTCAAAGGCAGTTGAACAAGATCTTGTGTGTGTCGCGATGAATATGGGTTTTTTGTCCATTGCTGCGGTACGTAGTTTTCTTGCCGTAAAGTTCCAAGGGTATCAGGATCAGCTGAATTGTTCGGATGCTCCCTGCAGGCTACCCGCTGCTCTTCGTTATAGCAGGTTAGATGTCGAAGACGAATGTAAGTTTGTTGCTTGTGAGTAGAATTGTATGCCAAACAGGACGGAAAATGTGCTGCTTTGACGGCTGATTGCTTATACCGAATTCATGGTACACGCATGGTGACGTCCCAGGACTGGACAAAGGATTCCGAGTGCAGATCGACGGGATCAATGATGGAAGGCGCAGGCTGATTAATCATTAATCATGAATTAAGCTTTTGCCAGTCTGAAGGATGGCTTTTGTTTTCTGATGCTTGAATATTTCGTCCTGTCACTTCTGGATTTGGTCGCGTGAGATCTTATCGAATGATCTTAGCGGAGGATGGACGGAGTCGAATTCGGCGACGGGCGTATCGAAACTCGACGTCCAGTCCAGTGACAAGCCTTTTGCTATAACAGATTCTTGCTCCACCTTTGCAGCACGCGTCATTATTACTGACATGATCTTCGCCCATTCATATAAGGCGGACAACGTATGCTTCTTTACACCTCTACCTTAGTATCATGCTCTTGCCGCTCTTCACTCTTCTCTGTGTTCTCATGCTCGTCTCCACCTTTCTCCTTTGGCCCCACGTACTCCGCCTGTCCATATACAAAATACCTTACGCCTAGCCGTTTATCTGGCAATGGCAAGGCATCGCGCTTCGGCGGTATTGTGACGGGTTATTGAATTTGATGAAGCTTTTTTGGCCAAGATAGTGAGTCCAGGTGTCGACCACCCAGTGACGGAGACCTTTCGCGAAAGGTCCAGAAGATTGCATTATCGCTTTGTCCATGCGATCCTAGAGGCGTCGTAGTAGTACTTGTGATGGTGAAGAGAGGCGTTGTCTGCAAAGACCGTGTACTGGATCGTGATACAGTAGGTGGATTGATTCTTGAGCGGTGAATTGTTGTCCTCAATGGTGCACCTGAGTATAGTCTCCGGTCAAGGTTTTGGAATGGATGATCGCCTGTTGAAGGTCGAGGTGTGAAGTCAAGTCATCGGGACGAAATAGACCCTCTATTTTCTTTGATTTGAGTTATCGTAGTTCTCAGAGTATCTTAATCGGTAGAGCGTACTGGTTCATTAGACTAGATGACATAAGTAACCTTGGCTCTGTGGCCGTCAGATTGATTTTGTAGACTGCGTTAAGTAGAGTGGTGACCAAAACCAGGTCGATAGTTGTTAAATTGACCAAACCATTCTCAGCTGTAAAGCCCCTCCTCGTGACGTTAGCATTTCAGAGAACGCACGGGAAAACATATGGACTTCATATTCTTTTCGATGATAAGATTGGGTGCGGAAGTATCAGTGCCTTTTGCTATCCACTATCTGTGTTCATCTAGCGAAAAGCCATTCCCGGCTCGTGCAAAAAATGCTTCGTGTAAACTTCGATCCTAAACCTCAGCCTATCTCTTGCGTCAGTAATCCATGTTATACCGCAAACGCGATGAAACATTCATGACCAGTAGAGACTTCTTAACTTTCCGAAGTAATAGCCCAACGTACCTTCACGGCATACTTCCTCTGAGGGAAATGCATTGACCTCTTCTTCTGCCTCTCTGTCTTTATGCTCGCCTCATGCTTCGTCAATCGTCTTCTAATCGCACGTGTCTTCTTCGGTCGCAGATCAAGGGGTAAATACTTCTTCTTGGCGTAGAAAAGACGTAGTTGTTGACGCTGGTTTGAGTTGACGACTGTGAGAACGCGAGCGATTGATTTACGAAGATCGTGGCTGTATTGCGAGAGAGTTAGCCTCTGTTCAATATGCCCAGAAGTGCCCATGTCTCGCTCGGCTAGACGCACATTTTGGTAAGCTTTGATGAGGCACCGCCTGCGATCTTCTGTGTTCGAAGTTGGCCAAGCTCAGTCTTGAGTTCCAAAAGCTGCTTCTTCAGATCATCTTTGTTCTTGCCCCATAAGCCTCCGGCTTTGACCTTTGCAGACGACTGGTAACGGAATTAGCATCTTAGATAAGCAATCGCGTAGTAGAGCCTACCATCTTTCCTGGGTACAATGATTGTCAAAGGTGGTGTAATGAGGGCCGTCGTCGATCGTTAATGTGCGACGGATGGCGCTAATGCTCATTAGCGTAAATTGTCTAGCGAGCCGCGTGATGCTGCCAAGACATTGAAGACAGGCATCCTTAATTATATGATGCCTTGTATACTCTTGCAGCGGAATTACAATGTGCGCTTCGGGATCCACTCACAACTCGATAATTACGCCGGACCTGTCTCAATGCTCCAATCTCCTTCTCAAGGCTTGTCTGCGCCTGTGCCAACTGGTGGAGGATGGGCCCAGCTGCGTCAGCAAACAAGGGCCTTAGAGGGCCAGGTACACGCCGTCTCCTCCTCATGTGGTCCAAATCAATACTAATGATTAACCAGACCGTGGGGTACTTCCACAAATATTCCCAATATCTCTCCACTACCAATATCCCAACAAAACCTACAGACGAGGAGAAGCAAACCCAATCCGCCATCCAAGAACTCTTCGATAAAGTACGCTTCTTAGCCATTATGACATTCCTTGTCTTATATTCTTAGCAGCAGCTTACTTTCATATCTTTAGCGAGAAGCCCACATAGCGCAGCTAAATCGCCTCCTCGACTCTGAATCCCCTCTCACATCCTCCGCCCTGAAAGTCAACAACCTAACCCGCCACCGCGAGGTCCTCCTCGACCACCGCCGCGAATATGCTCGTCTCGCCTCGCAAATCAGCGAAAACCGCTCCCGCGCAAATCTTCTCTCTAACGTCCGTTCCGATATCTCAGCCTACCGCTCTTCCAACCCCGCAGACGCAGAAGCAGAATATATGCTTGACGAGCGGCGGCGCATCGATAATTCGCATGATGTGGCGGACGGCGTTCTGAGTCAGGCGTACGCCATCAATGAGCAATTTGGCGTGCAACGGGAGACCATTGCGAGTGTGAACAAGAAAATTGTCAACGCAGCGAGTCAGGTGCCAGGAATTAATAGTCTGATTGGAAGAATTGGGGCTAAGAAGAGGAGAGACGGGTTGATTTTGGGGGGGTTCATCGCGTTTTGCGTTCTGGTGCTGTTCTTTTTTATGTGATATCCTCTGAAAGCATGCATGGCGTCTTGGAGTAGCATCATCAAATGAGCGGAATGATCACTGTATACTATCTAAGAAATCGGGTATCTTGCGTAACGAAACAACTATACCACCACATCACCCCTTCAACCCTTTTACACTAACAATCTCCTTCATACCCTTTTCCACCTCTACCAACCTCCTCGCACAGCTAACCAATCCCTCCTTCTCCCCAGGCCCCGCATCCCCACTCCCCGCCCACCTAATCCGACACCTCTCATCCACCAAATAAACATACCCAATCTTCCCATTCACCATCCCCACATCCTGCCTGACCCCATGCTCCACCCCCCTCCTCACAACAAAATACCTCCCCCACTCCTCCTCCCCCAACCCCCTCCTCAACCTCCCGAGAAACAACCTCAGCAACCCCGCTCTCATCCAATCATCCTCGATATTGATCCACACCCTCTGCACCCGCCCCCAATCCAACTCCGACACTCCCCCCACAAAACTCCTCGTCTGCTCCTCCGCCCACAACCCACTAAAAACACTCACAATCGAAATCTTTCCTCCAAGCACATTCGTCGTATCCACCACTCCAGACGCGTTGGCCAGCGTATATCCCTGCAAATTCGGGAAATAAAGCGCGGATTCGGCTTTTAACAATTTGGGGGTGGAGAGCCAGAGTTTGCCGCGGTGTTGGTTCATCGATGTCCAGTCGCGGAAATAGGGTCTGGCTACTTTTCTCGTTCTGGAAACGAACGAGAATACTGTCAGAGGTTCGGGCTGGATGAACGAATGGGGGAGTGGAGGGGACGTACAGTTCTTTTCGGCGCTCGAGATGTTTGTCGTAGTTGAGGAAATCTTCGCGACGCTCGCGCCAGGTGCGGTGGTCTATGCCGCTGTTTTCACCTGCTTTGGGAGGTTTAGGCTGGCCGAGGGGTCGGGACAGGGGTTTGGGTGTGAAGGTTTCATCCTTGGGTGGGAGGCTGGGTAGGTTGGATTTGGGCGTGGGTGGAGGGGGGTTGGGTGAGGTGGATGTTTTGGAGGGTTGGGTAATGGTTGATGCCTGGCGATAGGGTCGTTGAAGGCACAATTGGCAAGTGGAACATAGCCATGGGGAGAGTAGAGAAGAGCGCGGTGATCTAATGAGATGGCGTGGCTTCAGCATGGCAGAGATGTCAAGTATTGAAGCTCTGGATAGACAATTGTTTTCTCTAGTCCTATTTTAGGACTAGCGTATATACTACAGTAGGGGATGAACTTTTTAGATGGCTTTTCAGTGCATAGAATAAACTCATGGAGTGATAGCTACAGAGACAGAGGTAGGAAGTTGGAAGTCTGAGTCAGAGCACGACCAACGACAATGATTGATAGTATATGACACAGCTTTCCAGGTAGTTTCTCATGCATCCAGTCATCTACTACTTCAATTTCAATCCAATTGCGTACTTTCCTGTTGCAGGATCCTGTCCAAGCTCCCCTTCCAGCTCTTATGATTTCTCCATTGCAGTCGGCTTCTTATCGTTCGGCCTCGACGGTAATGCTCTCTCTGTTGACGCTAGCTCAAATGCTACAACTTGACCTTCCTTCCCGTGTGTGGGGGTCACGCTGCTCAGGTTTGTCGGTTACCAAGAAGATTGTAGGTTGGTAAGTTTTGAGTTGGCGGCCTTGGTATGCATGATCCCATAACGAAAAAAACCACGAAACATGCAGAGTCTGCGACAATTACAGGTGATGCAGCACCTCCGCTGAATTTCTTTGTCGCATTATCTATTCTAGCATAGCCAGCCTTAGTGCGAATTAGAGTTCGTAGCATCTGAATCCTTCTTTGTTTTAAGAAGTGTTCCTAATCGCCGAATTGAAGAACCACCTTCGGGCGTCTGTACACTCGCCCTACCATGCTCGTTACCTTCGACGACCCGCGAGATAGTGAAACGTTTCTGATATATGGCTGTATTTTCCAATAGGTTGTACTCGGTTGTCCAATCATCGTCGTTAAGAGAGAAAGACCCAAATCTTGCTCAAACATTGGACCGGTGTCGCAGCTGGCAGCCTCTGTCGCCAGCAGACGCTCGCAAATTCAATTGAACACCGGAAATGACTAGCATGGTATACTTACCTATCAGATTGCATTGATAGCGAGCCCTGCGATATTATCGCTGTTAACACGGATCCACAGGAAAGAGGGAATTGACAGCTCAAAGACATTACCATCAGAGCCGAGTATCGCCCCTGCCCCCAAGAATATATATCGAATGCCTACTCTGCTTAGTGCAATGACAACCACGGAACAGACTGCGAGATTATATTCAAGTCCAAATTCTCACGGAAAAGACAGAAAGACTTGCGCCACGTGACTTCGCGCGGGCTTTCCGTGGGGCCCCTCGACCCGCCGCTCAACCTATGTTCATTGACACCCCCGTTTGAGGCGGCGGTGTTGTTCAACTCACGGGTGAGAGAATTACATGGTCTTCCACATGGACTATTGCCCGAAGTTATATACCATAGCACCATGGAGAAAGAGGCGAAGGAAACCTTGTTTCGGGATCTATACCAGCTCGATGAAGAGGAGTCCGAAGTGGAGGACTCGAGTAACGCAGTTTTGACCCTAAAAAATAGCAGAACTCCTCCATCTACTTCATTAATTCAAACAAGAGCCCCTCATGATAAACCCAATCATTCCACGCGCCCCACTCTATCTCTCCAACATATGGTGTCCGCGCCATTACCTCTTAACCAATTAACAACGCTCGCCGGTCTAGGTCGCCCCAATGTCAGTCGATCATTTCAGTCAACCATGTGTCCTATTTCTCCAATACGGCAAGTGCTAGACACCTCCAATAGCGTTAGTAAAGCTGGAGTGAAAGGGACGTCTCTGATACCCAGAACCGGTAAAAGAAAGAGAGGCCGATCCCTGGAGCCAAAGCCTGAGTCCCAGCAAATATTCCTAGGACTGTCCTTTTGTAATCAATCACTTAAAAGCTCGATGTCAGAACAAACACTGACATTGTACAGTCTTCCTTCCCAATGATGATGTCGCGCCAGCCCGCAAATTCAGGATTAGGAAAGCCATGGAATTCGGAGCTCTATGGGTTAGAGAGTGGAGAGAAGGGATTACTCACCTCATCGTCGACAAAAGTCTCTGCTTCGAAGACATTCTCACATCCCTGAAACTTTCTTCTGTACCTGTAAGAATCCTGATTTACAATTTGTGTTCCGGCTACTCACTTTCATAGTCTAACGTGGTTATCGTCAATGAAGACTATCCACCAAGCTGTATCAGCCACCATTTCGGTGACTTTACCGTGAGCCCAGATCCGCAACATTATCGAGTGAAGGGACATGAAAAGGCATCTATAACTCAGAAGCTGCCAGTCACGCAGGAATCCTCTATTCCGTCCCTCCAGCTAAAACCCGAAAAGGTAGTAATGTTGCCGCCACGGCAGACTCTTTCGCGGACCGAAAGTAGCGAGCGACAGCCTGTTGGACATATTTTTGACGATTTTGCTGGTATTACAGTTGATCCGTCGAGATGTAACCCTCTTACAGGTCCAGGGCATCCACAGAATGCGTTAGAAACAGCTATCCAGGAGGTTAAGGCCACTCAGTACTTGGTAAGCTTGATGGTGGGTAATAGTCTTTGCATTAAGTGACGATATCTTCAGCCTCTTGACTCGGATGAAGACGACAAAACGGATGCCATTCCTCACGACGATGACTCGGACAATCAATGCAGTGAGGACGAGCAAAGGGTCCGAAAGATAGCTCAAAAGGGTTCTTATCATACGTCATGGCAGCATGGTTTCACATGCATGTCAAAGCATGATGGGGCCAGCAGTTCTGAGAACCCGAACGCCAGAACAATCGAAATTCTGCAGGAAATGGCGAACTACTACGAACGTCATCAAGACCACTGGAGATTTACTGCTTATCGAAAAGCTATTGGTGCGCTCAGGAAACAGACTGGTAACATTACCACTGCATGGGAAGCATCCAAGATTCCGTCCATTGGAGAAAGACTGGCGGATAAGATCGAGGAAATTGTATGGACCGACAGACTTAGACGATTAGAGAACACGACAAGTGAGCCCATCGATGAAGCTTTCCAATTATTTGTGAAGATCTACGGCGTCGGACTCAAGCAGGCAACTCAGTGGATTGACCAAGGCTATAGGACTATTGCTGATCTTGTTGCAAATGCCTCGCTGACAAAAAACCAAAAGATTGGGATCGAGCATTTCGAAGATTTCCAGACTCGAATACCACGTCATGAAATGGACTGCCATGACAAGTACGTCCGCGAGTCCTGTAGCAACATTGACGCCAGCGTCAACTTCACAATTGGCGGATCCTATCGTCGTGGTGCTGCCGATTCAGGGGATGTCGATTTTGTTGTGACTAAACCTGATTGTTCCATTGACATGCTTCGCACAATAGTGCTCAAGACATTAATTCCACAGTTGTTCAAGATGGGTTATCTCAAGATTGGTCTTGCAACTACCGACGAGGAAAGTGGCAGTACATGGCATGGCGCTGCTGCCCTTCCGGGTGACCAGGTTTGGCGGCGTATTGACTTCCTCCTGGTGCCATGGCAGGAGATTGGTGCAGCCTTGATTTACTTTACCGGCAACGACATTTTCAATCGAAGCATCAGGCTACTTGCGCACAAGCAGGGGATGTGTCTCAACCAACGCGGGCTTTGGAAGGACGTAATTCGGGACAGAAACCGCAAGAAGATCACACAAGGCGTTCTAGTGGAGAGCAAAGACGAGCGCAAGATCTTCGAGATACTCGGTGTACCGTGGAGGCCGCCACAGCATAGGATATGTTGAGAAACGAGGTTAGCACTGGATGTCGCACGTTGTTTCGGACAACACGCTAATAATGTAGACCTTTTCGAGCAACGGAAGCTACAATAGTCTCTTCGTGGTTGCTGGAACAGACATTAACGCTATGAAATAGCTTCACAAACTCCAATCGTTCTGTCTTGACCGTGCGGTTCAAAGCCTTTGTACCGATCCTGACGTCTCGTGATGTTATCGGCCGTCGCTCCAAGCCCGGCAACTCCTCTTCAGTATGCGACTATGTGATCCGCATCTCTATCTATTATAAGGGCTCTAACCTCATCCAACAGCAAGCATTAGCTTGGATATCTCGGCTTTTTATATGTTCTGTAGCATCAATTTCGTAACTATCAGTACTGGACGCGCGCAAGCACTCGGAAACCCAGAAAGGTACCTTTATCTCTAATTGTACGATAGCCTGAGTTCCAATTGTTGAGCCTGTGTAACAAGAATTTGGTGCTGAAATATGTTGCGTCGGAAGACAATGCAACCATCAGCGCCCGGAGTTCCGGGCACGTTCCGGACTTTGTACAACCTGAGCGAGTACTTGAGGAGCACTGACCTGCTCCTTCATCTCTCTCTTCGATGAATCAGCCAATTTCAAACACAAGCTAGGAAACAGACTTGCCAACTCTTAATACCCACACGAACCCAGCATCTGTTGAATTGACATTATCTATCAATGGCGCCAAAGAAGAACCGCACCTTAGACATTGTTCTATATGGAGGACGACGGGATAGGAGCCCGTGCAGTGAAACATCTTCTGATGATGGGGTTACTTACGATAGTGAAAGCTGTCAAATTTTCAAGATCAAAGGCTCGAGGTCATGCGCCAGTGATACACATTCAGACAACGCAAATACTCAGTCTGATACGGAGACGGAGTAGGTTCTGTTGAGAAGTACTCTAGTTGGGCCTCGATGAACGTATGTCTAACTTTAGCACAGTGCAGAGCTCAGGCCGGCAAAGACTCTCCAGAGCGAGCGTTCAAGTGGCTGTATGCTACGTCCGAAATCATCAACTACGGCTGAGCTGACTACGATGGTATAGCTCGGAGCGCACATGTGAGCAAGTCCTGAAGTGGCCAAAAATCTATCGAACGAGGGAGGAGCAACCACGATCAGAGTCCTCCGCCTACTCAGGAGAACCATCGACGTCTAGAAGAGCTATCATTACAAGAACCCAGCCGCGCTGGAAGCCGACACTCAACATCCGGTCACAAGGCGTCCCGATCAGGTCACCATCGCCAACACAGTCTTTCAAAGGGTGCCAAAGATATTGATAAGGATAGCCCCACACCAGAACATGAGATTGCAGATCCATCAACACAAAGCGGCGAAGATGAGCCCGCCCCAGAACCACGCTCTAATATTCCCAGCCCGAGTCCTTCAAAGAGTCTTCGCACAGGAGGAAAAGGAAAAGGAAAAGGAAACGGTCATGAGAAGGACGACGATGAGGGCGTGGAAGAGATTCACGGTGATGATCACGGAACGCCTGCTGGAGACGGTGAAGAAAAGAAGCCTGGAGACGGTGAAGACAAGGGTACCAGGCCTCCGAAAAAGTTTAGCAAGGATGCATGGACCAGAAAACACAAAGAATCATTTTGGAGTCGAAGGCGGTGATCAAGGTCTAAAGTACCTGAGAGCCCAGATCGTGACTCCTCGACGCCGTTTGGTGCACCATAAATTTCATTCTCGGGCATGAAGCGTGCAAGGTACCTATTATTGGATAGGTATAGATATGAGACCTCTGCATAATCCGCGGGCTGCACTTAATGATGACAACAGAGCAAACTTAGATCCCACTTCTACCAATATGACTTCTTTACTATCTGCGAATGACACACGTGTGAGCGCGCAGTATCTGCTATGATTCAGTTCAGCCAAAGAAGACTGTATTTGCTCATAGAAGACAAGCTCGTTCCCATTCAGTGACAATGGGGGAATCCTTAGGTGAGTAGACGCTGAAGCTTAGGCTTACTCAGTCAGTAGATGTAGCGAGCGGAAGGGCTCACTTTCGTGGAAACCCCATTGTTTAATCAAAGACAACGAAAGGAACGAGATTAGGCAATGGAAAGGTGCTACTTCGAAACATCTGATCCGATTTGTCGATTCGATTGCATGTGCGATAGTGGCATATGTACTGTTGTATTCGCAACACATGCAGGATATAGATATGAAACATTCCCCTTCTTCCAGCTTTCGCACAAGCGTAAATCTGTCACTAACATTAAGTATTCACTTCATAGCACCAATTAAATACATAGTAGCGCGAACCTTTCGGTATCCCGTCCCAGTCCTAGTGAGCGAAGTTGATTAATACTGACGTTGATTGTATAGTAATGTACTGCTTGGCAGGTTGTAGGATAATCTCATTAAACCGAGGGAATGAGATTTGTTGGTCGGATTAGGTTTGACTTGTCCTTTGTTGTGGAAGTTTGTGATTCTTATAACGCTATTACTTGATGTTTGGATGTCTGGGATTAAAATGGGGTGTTGGTGCGATGTGGATTGTAATTCTGTTCGTGGTATGTGGATGATGAGGAGTGAAAGCTGTGGCGTTGCACAGTGTTTATGTTGTACAGTGGGACAAAGATACATCTAAGCGCCAAAGGTGTTGTGACATCGAATACTTTCTTTAACCTCTTCAGTACATAGATGGTATTCGCCGAATGAATGCTGGATAGGCGTTCATTTTATTTCCGTACGCGCGATGTGTGTTCGATTCTATGAAAAGAAAGGAGGACGCGAAAATACTCAGCCTCGGGACTTAAAGGCATTATCTCATAGTCGGGATTAGCTAGCTTCCAATCGTTGCTTCTGGGTAAGAGGAAGTTGACGCGTTGAGTCGTTATGTCCCTATGAGCAGCCGCTATTGGTGCTTAAAGGCTTGTGCTACCTCGGAACCTATGGACTATTAATATGTACTTGTTTTCTTTGTTCCATGTTTCGGCAACGCATTACTAGACTCGATCGAGTCCCACGATCTGTGATCAACATTCTCATACCGATCAGATCCAGTGACTCGAAAACACACACTCAGCTAATAAGGCCAGTCATGCTACACGTAGGGAGGATTTTTTACGGCACCTACGATGGCTTTAAGGATGACTCGGACGACGACGACGACGACTCGGATGTTCTTCAGCCTCGTTAGTAAGTTTCTGACGAGCATAAGCATAGGCGACCCTTTGTGTATATCTAACGACCCCTTCAGTCCAGACTCCGTGGAAGAACCAAGCTGCGACACTCAGTCGTGCGTGGGGAGGAACGATGAAGCTCGCTTGCAGATTCTCACCGGACTTCTTAACAGAGACCCTGACATGTGGGAGGTGCTGTGAGACTGAAGTATCAGCATTACCGCGTATTTGACTAACGAGCAATTAGAGAACAGCTAGTATTGGAGAGGGCGGCGCAGGAGGAGATCGCCGGTAAGGAAGCGTCCTCCACGAACATGATGACTGATGTCGTGCTGATGAGCGTTACGTAGACCGGGAGAAGCTCGAAGGTAGCCATGGGAGCGGTCATAAATGCACTGAAAGGGGAAGGCCAGCTCACGACCCAGAAGCTCCGCCGGCCCCTCGGTCTCGGACGCGATCGCTGAGGGCTCAGTCACCGCCAGAGAAAAGACCTCCACGATATCAGTATCGGGAGAGAGTTGATGGTAGCCATGGAAGCGGTCATGAATACACTGAAAGGGGGAGGCCAACTCACCGCCCAAAAACTCCGGCGGCGCCTCGGTCTCGGACGCGGTCGCTTAGAACTCAACCACCGCCAGAGACAAGATTCCCATCATCTCAAAGAAATTATACTCACAGCCCAGAAAACGGGTTCTATCGACAGAAAGGGAAATTAATGGTTTGCGTCAAACGTCAGGGCAAAGACCGAGAAGAGGATCAGAAGAGCGGGGGCAGCGAGCCTAGCATAAAAGCAAAGCGTCGAAGCAAAGGTCTAGTTTTGGTGAGGGCGAGAAAGAATCCAAGCTCGAAGAAACTAGAGCTCGAAGAAAGCGTGGTGGGAAATTGCGACATGAATAGTATGAAGGACGATGAAGTCTTTACTAGACCGTCATTCGAGAGACGCAAGCATTGATAAAACAGGTTCAGGGGATACAAATTGCATGTACTTATAGACTGACAAATTGTGAGACCGCTTAGCTTAGCATGCAGATGCACCACTGGTGTCATTGTGTTGCTAAGATCCTTGATCCCAAGAAGGCACGCTGCGTAAAATGAGCGTTATTTTGGCGAGCTCGGTAGATACTCGAATGGTTGAGTTAGACGTGCTATGCGGGATGACTGTTGCAGTGGTTTTAGATGTCAGACATCAGGGCATACAATGCGGACGATCTGGACATGTACTATCAGTAATGTATTGATTAGACGGACCAAAATCGTATACATGATCATTGACTGGCCGACAATTGATCTTACAAAGATTCTACCAGTGTTGAGTCCGAGAACCCTGATGAGAACATGTATCAGTATCTTATACCGCGACAGCTATGTCATCTGGAACTCACTTTCTCAAATGTTATATCAACCAATCCCATAGGAGCTATGTTCTCCGAGCATTGCTCGGATGTTTCAGCACGTTTCAGCACACTGAGGAACATTCCACAGACATTGAGAATATTTCTGTGCACCTAGGACATCAGCAGATCAAGCACCCTCTTCAGAGATATGCAGGGTCTCGAAAGCCCATGTTTCAGATCAGCTATTTCTGGGATGAGGACTGGACGTAGTGACTCGATCGTTCTCGGGTTACCGGCCTTATGCTCCAGATTATCTGAACCTGACCGCTAGAACTATCTCTTCTCTCTCATTACATGCCCGTTCCCCTGTGACGAATCCAAAAGGATGTCTTTCTTACATTCTTCATACTCTTCGGATACGAGCAGTGGTACCAGTATACCAACGCCTGCGCAAGATCTATCATTACACAAAGTCGATGGCCGGCGATGGAGCCCCGAAAGGCGAGAGGGATCGGATCCAAGTACTGTGACCCAACTGCTACCTCCCCCGCAAGATCAATCAATACCTGATCTCGCCGACTATGATCATCAATGGGATCCAAACTGGCTAGAGGGATTCGAGGAACAACACTTATACATTTTCAAGTAATGTGTCGCCCGAGGGTCAGGTGAGAAGACCCACTGACTATGGGCTAGTCGCCTTCACCCTCCAGGAGAGGTGTCTATGGAAAATGTTTTCATTTTACTTTCGCAGTTGGGCAGAATCCTGGATGTGGTAGGTTATGCTCCGCTTAATGATTCTCACATCAAGATTCTAGCTTATGTTGTTCGTGTCTCAGATAACTTTTGAAGGGATGGAGTATGAGCAATTGACGAGACGATTTCCTTGCTATGCTATTCGAATGGGTATCACCCACAGCGATCCTAGCCACGAAAATAATGCAGCTGATGCTGCGAAGGAGATGATGGTCGGAATACGGTATGCAGCACTTCGCCTTTCCATGTCGAGCACGTTCGCGCAGACCCATTTTCTGGGCTTACATACCTCAGGACTGAGCTAGGCATCCACGCTATCGTTGAGAGAGTCCTGCCTGGTGATGTCATACCCGGCTTGAATATACCCCTCGGTAGGTGATTCCCGCTCAGCGAAATCATGAGGTCCTGGGCTGAACGAGATCCAAGATTCGGGTCCAGAGGATGAAAATGAACATCCGAGTGCTCAAGCTCCGCCAGGGCCACAAGTACCGATGACAGCTTTGGTGCAAGAGCCTCTCGAAGACACTGAATCGCCTGGGTGAGTTGCACAAAGTGATTCTCTACAGTAGTAAACTGACCATATATAATCTTGAAGGCATGGTCATCAGGCACATCATTCCGGGAGCCATGAGGATGGATCGCTGAGATTGACGCTGCGCGAAGCTTTGCGACTACGGGTGGAGAAGCATAAGGATAGATACCTGCGCAGGAAGTCAGACTCGCTACACGTAACAGATGGGAAGGATTGAAAGATGACCGACAAACGGTGGTAATGGGGAATGGGTATTTACCCGATTTGTTGACGTTACGACGTTGAATCCTTTGAGCTGAGCCCACAATATGAGAAATGTTCTCTGATATCTGTCCTGGCCATATTACGCCCTAGTAACTCCTTCCCATCTTGGGAAGAGAGTCTGCCAATCCATTTCCTAGATCATGGGTTTATATTTGTATGTGCTGACCTATACATTTCCTTTGTGATGGACACATATTCCGCCTTCATCTCAGACAGCACGTTAGAGTGATGCGTCCCAAGGTGTCGATAGAGCCCGTCATTGCCGCAGATTCATAATGGCACTCGTCTCTATTGCCGACATCATACATGTAAAAGTCTCACAGCGTCCAAAAGTCGTCACCGCCGTCGTAGCCAGTCTCTACGTCCACTTCATCGTATTCCACACACGCATCTGAGCATAAATGTTAAAGCTCACCTGGTAAGTCATAGCACTTCACCTTGCTTTTAGGAGAATAGTGAAAGCAATCTGCGGTTTTCGTTGCACTGTTGTCTTACACCATAAATGGTAAGGGATGCTCGTAAATTATATGTATAAACTGTTGGGATGCCAAGAGAAACTCGGCGCCAAGGAATCTGCGCCTAGCGCGGTTTTTGGACAGCGAGTCTGTACACCTCGCAATCCAATTACAGGGAGCCTGTGACACTTAGGAATTTGAGATATAATATCCCGGAGTGTTCTGCTTTCCAGGCGCGTCCACCGCAATGCTGTCGATACCGTGCCGACAACAAATTATACACTCTCCTTTCATCCCTTTCAAGGTCGGTTCATCCTACTGCGTACTACCTTGGGGGTTCATGCCACCCCTACAAGCCCTTCCGTGTAATTTCCCGAAACCAGAAGGTGCGGAGTCTTCTCCGGCATACCATGAGGGAGGGGGAAAGTTGGAGAAGTAGACTGTGCATTTAAGCTGCAAGTAGATACATGTGGCCTTTCGAAAAGGTGCTTACCACCTAGCGATCCGTTGTGGCGGAAGGTGATCATAATGTGAAGGAGGAAGTCCAACTTGATACGGTTGCAGTTTGCAGAATCGATCGCGACAGATCGGCGCTAAAATAGGAGCGGATCTTGTCTTACTTTAGGCCTTAGAACTAGGGTGGACCGTGCTTGCGACATCGGGATCCTTGGCGGGCACTGGTGGGGTCCAGGGTCCATTCACGGAATCATGCCATCACCACTATTCGATCAATCGATCATTGTTTACCACTTCATCCCCTGTTTCCTTTTTCCCTTTTCCTTTTTCCTTTTTCCGCAATTAATGTAACCTGTACTATGCAGCCAATCAATTTCCCTGTTATTCAAACGATATCCACTCATGTGTCATGACTTATCTCCTGCGCAAGACCCCAATTGTGCACTAACCGATGTTACATACAGAAAGCGTGGATAGAGTGTGGACACCATTACTGGCATATTGCTACTCCCTCACACTGTGCCACATGCAATCCCGCGCAAACCTTCCTTCCGTCTACATTCTTAGCTCCTCTTAAGCCCTTTCAGACGTTTGGACCTACTCCTCATGCAATTTGACTCCATTGTGGCTTTGGGATCTACCACTATCGAACAGCCTTTCCTTGCCGTAAAAGGCTCTGGAAGCTTTGGCCACCAATCTATCTCATGCAACCTTCAGAAGATGCTCTTGATTTCTACGACTCTCTTTTGATCTTGGATCGCATTTGTCCCTTCGCTGTAGACAACTTACCCGCCATGTCGCGCCGAGTCTTCGATGTTGGTCTGGATATGGGACGGATACGAAATGGACTAAAACATAATAAAGAGGCAAAGGAGAATAAACGCAGCAAAAGCTCCAAGTCAACCCACAGCAAAGCCGACGCTTACACAGACGACAACGAGGTTGCCGAGCAACAGAATGGCGCGCTGATACCGCACCTGAGACACAAGAGGAGTAGTCCCACCATCGCTACACAACAGAACGAGCCCCCACCAAATCAGCCAAGCGACACCATTATCCTACCTTCGCCACGTCATGAGGAAGGACTGGATTCCGGTTTTCCACTCCCTCCCTCCAATCGCGTTTCTCCTGAAGAGCAAGGCAATGGTATCAACGGTATCGGCGAGGGCGCTTTACACACGCGACAACTCAATGGCACCCCCAGTCGTACCCAGAAGCCAGAATATGGCCGGAAGGCCTCCAGCGATCAAGCACAAAACTTCGATCTCAAGCCACCTCCACCGAACAGCAAAGTCAAGCATATTGATACTCTTTCTGAATACCTCTTCTCTGGCGAACATTTGCGCGTTATTCTTAAAGACCCAAATTTCTTTCTCCGCTTCACAGCCTTCTTGAATCGATACAAGCCGCATTCTGCGCCAGTCCTGGTACGATATCTCGAGGCGCAAAAAGCGATGAAAGCTGTGGAGTATGCGAATGCCTTGGCAGAGACAATAAAGCTTGCACCTGGAGAACACTCAAGTCCATGTCGAGCCGCGTCCATTGATCCTCGATTTGAGGCTAGATCCAGGAGGTCTTTTGAGTCCCTTGTCGATGAAGCTCTACCAGCTTACATTACCAACGCACTCACCAGAGTAGTGACGGAGAGTATGGTCAGGGAGATTACAGGTACAGGGACGCCAGTGATGCGAGAGCTTGTAGGAGGCTTGGCCGAGGTCTTCTGCTTAGCAGATCCTAGTATCAAGGACTGTCCTATTGTCTATGCCAGCGAGGAGTTCTACCACACAACGAGGTATTCGCGCGACGACGTCTTGGGTAGAAACTGCCGATTCCTTCAAGGTCCAATGACCAATAGGACGACTATCGCCAGGCTCGGCGCAGCTGTCAAATCGGGGCAAGAATCCTGCGAGACAGTACTCAACTACAGAAGGGACGGTTCGCCATTCATGAATCTCTTACTCACAGCCCCTCTTTACGACAACAGAGGCGCTGTCCGGTATTTCATCGGTGCTCAGATAGACGTCTCAGGCCTCATCGAAGATGGGCGTGGCCTCGACTCGTTTGAACGACTCCTCGCCGAAAGCAGGACCAATAGAAACCGTGACAGTGATCAAGTGGACGAGACTTTTCCCCAGAAACATCTCAAAACGCTGAACGAGTTTAGCCAAATGCTTTCCTTGGACGAATCATCACTTTTCCAGAACTCACACTCTCGCACAAGCTCACTGCAAGATAATGCCTCTAGCTACCGAGGCACTCCAAATCGACCCGATCGTATGCGACAGCCACGAAGAGTTCTTGGCAACGAAGACGAAGGTGAAAAGAGGGGCGAATGGGCGCTCTCGTCAGTGGGTCCTTCTGGAAAATTGCCTGGTGTGTATCAGAATGTGAGTATTCAATTTCCCCACATGGCCACCAAATCCCACAACGGCCCGTCCCCAACTATCAGGCTCGCCCTGAAAATCTCAATGCTGACCATATCTCTACTCAAATAGTATCTGCTTGTGAGACCTTATCCTTCCCTCCGAGTCATCTTCGTGTCCCCCGCTCTTCGCATACCGGGCCTTCTTCAATCCCCCTTTCTCTCGCGAATTGGCGGGCCTGCCCATGTGCGCGAGGGCCTCTCGGACGCGTTTGAATCCGGGGCCGCTGTGACCGCAAAAGTGACATGGCTACCCAATGGTCGAGCTTCCGAAGATGTTGGAGACAGCATGAACGGGGACTCGAGGCCAGGAAGTAGAAGAGGAGGCCCACCGAGCGATGATGGCCAACGAATTCGCTATATATCGTGCACCCCACTGCTCGGCTCCGACGATCAAGTTGGCGTCTGGATGGTTGTGATGGTAGAGAATGAAGTCGTGACCGGCTCCCTAGCCTCCCGCGCCGCCGCACTAGCCCGCTATGACGGACAGATCCCTCCTACACCGTCTGAATACCAGCGCGAAATGGCAAGCATGGGTGAGGATCTCAGCGGGAGCGGGGAGCCTGCCAGATTTGAAAGGACGAACAGCGAATATATGAGAAATCAGCGGAGGGGAAAGGTGGGCAGTGAGGGTACGTATCGAGCTCTTTTCGAGTGATGGTGATCACTGAATTGTATCTTAGGAGGACGCCTGTACGCAGAATTCATGCGCAATGGAAGTGCGACTGGAGGTCCGTTCATGAAAAGTATGGAAAATGGTACTGAAAAAGAAGATTACATGAGTGGTGGGATAACCGGCGGTGTGAATGGAACAGTCAACGGTGAAAGCAGAGTGGAGGAGATCAGAAGTCCATGAGTGTTCTGTGGGAGCAAGATCAACAGACTCCGGCAATGTCACAAGACAGTCAGGTAGGAGGCCGGACGGACAGCTCAGGGGACTCACGAGCTTGCCTACGTCGTGCTTCGAGCGATTCGGCGGCGACGGCCAGACAAACACCTCAGAGAGCAGCAACAGGAGGATGATTTCCCCGCACAGAAGGCCGCGTCTGCAGGTATGTACGGCTTGTGTAGGGTGGGGGAATATGACTGGCCATGGCTTTTTATTGACGAGCACGACGCACACGACGATTCATCGCATACAACATCGACGGGGCTCTGGGAGACGTCATGAATTGCAACTACTGTACATATATGCATTGGAGGAGCTGGACAGCAAGCGATCTGCTTATGAAAATTTCAGATGTCTTCAAGGGGGATGTGTTCTTGGATACAATTTCCCTGATTTATCTTGATCCGATCAGGTAGCGTTGTGACGGTACTAGGTGTTGCGACCGGCAGACTTCATTCCAACACTGGCTTTGGAGCCTTTCGCTTCTTATCGCGCTTGTACGATAGCTGCGTTGTCAAATACTCTGTTGTGTGCTTGCAAAGGTCTTCGTTACTTTACACTGAGAAAGCGCTGTTTGTGCCCAGATAGGCTAGCTGTGAAACTAGCGTAGAATATGAAAGCTTGGCGTATGAGGAGCGCTTACCCTCGGCTCCATCTCATGCATATATTGACATTGCTGCAGCAGAAAAGGAACTTCAATTGGGAAGACATGCATGGCCAATCCAACTATATACAAGCATCGCAATGAAGTTGGGAAGAAGTCGTGCTCGGGTAATTCTACGTTCGCTCTTTGCCCAACAATCTTCTCCCAAGAGCCCTGTAAACAAACGCCATAGCCGTGCTTTTCATACATCAAAACCTCTTGCTGTGGTACGGCCGTTTCTCCTTTCTGACATCGGTGAAGGTAGAGGAGCAAGATCCCGGTTTCCGTATCTGGACGCGTACTGATGCGTGGTAGGTATCAAGGAGGTACAGATTATCCAATGGTTCGTTGAACCAGAGGCTCGGGTCGAACAGTTCGATAAGATCTGCGAGGTCCAGTCGGATAAAGCTAGTACGGAGGTATGCATGCATGCAGACTTTCTTTTGAGGAGTCTGTCACCTGATGGTCGGAAAGATTACTTCTAGATTTGACGGCGTGATCAAGAAGTTACACTATGAAGCTGAAGATGTAGCTCAGGTGGGGAAGGTAAGTGGTTGAATGTCTTTTCCTATGCTTCTTGCTGAGGGCGAAATAGCCTCTTTATGATATCGATGTACAAAGCGACATTTCGGCCGAAGACGAAGCTGTTTTGGCCTCTCCGCCTGAGCAAGCCGGTGAACCAAGTTCACCTCAGCAGCCACAAAAAGCTGTAGAGCATTTGCAACGACAGGGAGCCTACCAGAGCGCTTCTCCAGAAGCCAAATCCACACCCGACGGTAAGCATGCAGCATTGGCAACCCCTGCCGTTCGGGGAATCCTGAAGGCGAAGGGAGTCAGTATAGCGGATGTTCGTGGCACAGGCAAAGACGGTCGTGTTCTGAAGGAAGATATCGACAAGTTTGTAGCAAGTCGAGACGGGAAAACTTCCCAGCCTCTTCAGGCGACCGCAGGGCGACAGGACCCCAGTATGGACCAATCGCAAGTGGAGAAGACAATTACTCTCACCCATGTTCAAAGCCAGATGTTTAAGACAATGACGAGGTCGCTTAACATACCACATCTTCTCTACGCTGATGAGATTGATATAACTTCTCTATCGACGCTCCGTCGGCGACTCAATTCCAAATCAGTAAATAGTCAAAAGCTCTCATATCTGCATTTCATCATCAAAGCTGTCTCGCTTGCTCTCGAGGACTTCCCACTGCTGAACGCTCGTGTTGAAGCAGACAGCGAGGGTGAAGCCCCTAAGCTAGTATTGCGTAAGAAGCACAACATTGGGATAGCCATGGACGCGCCTCAAGGACTACTAGTACCCAATATCAAGAACGTCTCTTCAAGATCAATCTTAGATATTGGCACCGAATGTCATCGACTCCAAGAACTCGCCAAAGATGGCAAATTATCGGTTACGGATCTCACTGGTGGCACAATCACAATCAGCAACATTGGAAGCATAGGCGGGACCTACGTTGCTCCAGTACTTGTGCAAAGTGAAGTCGCCATCTTGGGAATTGGGAAAGCGAAGACGGTACCAGCCTTTGACGATCAGGATCGAGTCATCAAGAAAGATATCATGAACTTCTCTTGGAGTGCCGACCATCGAGTCGTGGATGGTGCGACGATGGCAAGAATGGCGGAACGAGTCAGAGCTTTCATCGAGGAGCCAGGGATGATGATGGCGAGACTACGTTGAGGACCCCCAGATTTATGTTCCATATACATTTGGAATCGTCTGTTTCAGAGAAGATACGCAATCTACTCAAGCAGCACCGGAATATGGCCACCATGGCATAATGACTCCAAACCCATCGATACCTTGCGGGCAAGGCCCATTCTCGATATTCAGCATCAACGCTGCCGACTCTATCAACGAACCAATACCAAATCAGGTTCTCGCACCTGTAACATCGACTTCTCCGACCGTATCTCGTCTCTACGTCCATGTCATCATCACACGCAAGTCATTGTTAAGTTGCATAATTGCGGCACTAGCCACGCTGGTTCACAGCCAACACAAAGCCAACAAACAGCCTTGTGACACCGCAGCCCGTCATAAGAGGCTCCTACAACCGCTCAAATAATACCTACGTGCGCCAGCATATCGTTTCGAGATCGATCCTATACCCGAACCTTACCATTTGGGTTTACCCCTCCGCGCCCTCCCCGCAATGACGTCTCCACCATCCTCTCTCATATCTAAGTCAAACAACATCCTCCCCAAACACCAACCACCAACCACCCAACCTATCCCCTCCTACAAACCCAACCAAACCCCTTCCCTACCCCAAAGACCCGACACCGCCACAATGACCGACAAAATAACAGACCACTCCGTCGCCGGCACAGCCAAAGACAACATCCCCACCGACTCCAACCCCATGGACAACATCCACGGCACCACGGAGGATATTTCCAACAAAGCTTCCGGATACAAGGTACTCCATCCCTCAAGATCCCATCGCCTCCCTCACCGCCCTCACCATCCTCCCTTCTCCTACTCTTATTCTATTCTTCTTTTATTCCGTACTTGTGCTAAACTAATGGAACAACAAGGCAACGATCTCGAACCCAAACTACAAAGATAGCACCAAGGAGGAGGCGAAGAAGAAGCTGGAGGCGTTGGGCGGGGAGGATGCGTTTATGAAGAATAATAAGAAGGGGGAGTAGGTTTTGTTGTGTTGAGGAGATGATGGGTTAGAGGTGGGGACGAGGAGGAATGAGAATGGGTGGGATATACTGTTAGGGTGGGTTTGGAGGATGTTTGGGCTTGACTTTGCATACGGTATATGTACATGGGGTACCGTTGGTATTGATATGTGCTATCAATGTCCTTTCGGACGACGTGCTAGGACAATGAATGCGTCGGCTAGACAACAAGCTGGATATACCCATTCTGGACGAGCCGGTAGCGAATTACCTTCGCCCATGCCTACTTTTTTCGCGCAGGAGCCGGTATATTCATCCCTCCCCTTTCCCCTACTCCCACGACCATACTTCTCTTCTTCTCTTCTCCTCTTCATAGATTTCTTCTTCTATCTTCGACAATCCACCCCCCCGCCCCCAAAACCACACCAAACGCAAATTCCCCTCCCTCCCTCATTCCCTCCGCTCTAGGTATTTAAGTTTCCCCTCACCCAAAAACGCCTCGCTATACCATGCCCATGCCAACATCCCCCCATATATAAACCAGCTCATCCACAACAAGAAACGCAGATATCCTACCATTGCTATATGGGACCGACACTCCCCGTAATCTGCCCGGGCTGACTCTGCGCCTGCTGCAGCTGCGCGGCGGCCACCTCGGGCGCTTGGCGGTAGAGGACGATTTCGGATTGTTTGAAGTAGCGGCGGGCGTCTGTGGGTGTGGGGGGTGGGGTTAGTGTGTGGGATTTGGAGCTGGGGAAGGAGAGGGGATAGGGAATAGGGGAGGGGGAGGGAGAGGGAATGGGGGATTTACCTTCGTCGATGAGGACGAGACTTAGGTAGTAGCGGGTTGAGTATTTCTTGTTGACTTCGCGGAAGGTGGGGGTTAGGTCGAAGCCGCCGAGGAAGAGGCGGATGGGTATTGTCTCGCCTGTGGGTGGGGGAAGGGGTTAGTGGGTTGGTCTGGGTTGGCTTTCTTGGGGGGTGGATTTTATTACCTCGAGAGGGGGAGCCGTCCATTATCTGGAGGTCGTCAGTCTTGTGGATTTCAAAGAGGTGGTAGGGCGATGTACCTCAAATCTGACCAGCGTTTCGCTTTCGTTGTATTGATTCGGTGCCACCCCCGTTGTTTCCCGGCGTATGATACTCAATTCCATATGCTTAATCTTCAACCTGACGAGCAGGAAGTATATCCTTCCGACGATGACATCTTTCAGATGATACTTGCTCTTCGAATATTCGAATTCGATGTGTAGACAATCCTCGATGCCGACGTCCATCTTGATGCTGCTGTTCGTCTCTGGCGGTATCCGATAGCTGTACACCCATATGTCCTTTTCCCGTACCACGTCCGCCATACGTCGGGACACGGTCACGCGCACAAAGTAGCGGAGCTTCACGTTTATGCCGTTGTAGGACTCGTATTGCTTTTCTACGTTTTTGAAGTTGAAGGAGAAGGTTTGGGGGTGTTGGAGGTCGCCGGGTGCGGCGAGCTCTTGGCCTAGAGAGAGGAATTCGTAGTGGTTGCCCCTGTCGAAGAACATTTCTGAGGATCAAGATAGGGATCAGAAAGTTGTCATATAGCATGGACGTTGGTGAGGGACGAAGGAAGATTATGGGTACCTATTGTGCCAATGAATTGGACCTTGATGCCTGTGTGCTCCAGCCGCTTGCCATCCTTTGGTCTTATTGTGACCGCCCCCTTTACCGATTCACCGTCCATATATAGAGGTGCCTTCTCCCGTCGGTTCTTTTCGAACTTCATGTCTATCATCTGTCTGTCATCTGTATCGTCATCGAGGAGTATGTCGATATCGACGGGGGTGGAGAAGAAGTACGACATGATGGCCAACGGTGATTGTCGTGTGGTACGAAAGAAGAAATTTCACTCGACCAGTATCACTACCATCACATCTGTTGTCGACCTCGACAGCCATCACAGCGGAATTGAAGCTAGGGTAAGCCCTATGTCTTGGCACCTGCCATCGCCTCCGTCACCCTGTACTTTAGATCAACCTCCTCCGTACTTGAACACCCCTACCCTACAGGATGCATTGCTGGTGAGACCAATGGGATTGGAGATATAAGATCTGTTTATTATATTGCATATGCTGGCACAGGAATGGAAGGCCCGTCAGATCGTTTATACCCGAGATCGACGACGAAAATTGTTCGCTCATGACTGGCTCTCAAGCCCAGATGAATCCCCATATCTATGCACCTTTGTCTTGCACGCCTTCTCTAGTGGACTTGCGTTTCAACATTAGCATCCTTGACAGGATAAGATATCGAGTAAAAGAGTCTGCTACAATCCCTCAGGCTGGTCAAAACCAGCGCCGAGGAGACGAGCGAGGAGAAATGAATGTTGGATCCTATCAAGACAATCCGAAGAACAAGCGAGTGGCTTGAGATATGTGGGGAGCTAGGTAGGTCCGTAATTGAAGGTTGCATGCAGGTCCGGACGGCTCATTCCACGTGTCGATGATCGACGAGTTGAATGCCATAAGCTGGATCTCCATGTTCCCCGAGCTGTCATCAGCTTCAAGAACTATCGGTGACAGCGGACTCGTCCATCTTTACTAGTCTCCGAGCCTGTCTCGGAGACCGACATAGACTACCTGTAGTACTCCGTCCTTCACATATCGCTTGGCTCGCGTGATTATTAGTCCGATCATGCATCAATTTGAAGGATCAGATTGCATAGCAGCGCCACTCATTTCCAATGTTGCAACAGGTTAGGATCAGCTGCGCCCTGGAGCAGGCGTGAGGCTGCCTCTTCTGGATGGTCTCGACGACGAAGGGTCAAGCCCCCACGCTAGGATAGGTATTCCCCCATAATGGTCTAGACTGAGAAGTTGGAGGGTCAAAGCTCAGCGACGTAGCCTGTTATAAAATTTTCCGAGCGGCGTATTTGCGTGCATGTACCTTAGCTGGGCGTGGCGACAGCGATCAGGTCCGACGACGACGTCGGCTCGGCCGTCCTTGTAGACATCATAGAGGTCAGAGCCATGCTATAGGAGATGGTCCTCGGAGTCGATCCTCATGCGCGCTTCGATTGATTACTTGCCCACAGGTCTTCTTTCTAGAATACTACTTAGTTGTAGTAGATTTCGACAGTTGGGCTCATCAATGGCCCTCTGGCATACCGAGGCTTCATGTATCACGAACCATAATATGAGGTGGGGGCACTCGAATTGTCACAAGACAAGTGGACGAGAAGACCAGTGGTGGATATGCCACGCAAGCGGTCCAGCCCATGCTGATCATCTCCCTGACGGTTCTGATCTCCAATTCTATCGAATGGCCGATCACCCTTTCCCTGTGCGAGCTGTGAAACGGTGTCCGTCCCCGCAATGCACCAGTACTGAAGCTTCTGTGCAGTTGCGGAGAGCCATACAGAATCAGGAACCATATTGGCAGGGCTCAAGCTAACTCCTTCCGACCGGTGCTGACTGTCCGTAGCCCTGGTCCTCTGTTCCTCGTCGTCAACCTTATGTGTGCTGGGGATATTACGGCTTCAACTGACGCTCAGGCCTCCTCTTCCCAAGCATAAGGTACACAGTACTAGTAGTAGCAGGCTTAGCAGCGAATGAAGAAGCCTCTGCCGGGTCGGGGGCTCATATGGACGGACACCTTACTACAAATGAGGTCACTCTTCGTCCCAGCCTTCCATTCCCGTTAGTGTGGGGTCCCAGCCAGTTGCTTTGCTTTGACTTGGGCTCCTCTTCCCTGAACACCTCCGACTGGAGTAATTCCATGTAATTCTTACGGTTGCCGTCGTGCTGATTGATTGAAAATATATTATCGCCCTGTTGAATCCTCTCATTTCGTCTTAGTCGCCAGTCAACCTCGCCAATTTCTAGCAAGGTCTAGTTTCGACTTTGTCAATTCTCTTTCCATCCCGTTGCCGTACCTGACACTCTAAATACTTAAAGCCGCCGCCCCTCCCGTTACGACTTCTACCTTTCCAAAATATGGAGACAAGACTCGATTCACAAGCAAACACCACCTTACTGTCCTTCACGACTTCCTTTCGCTCCTGTATAGCGCTCTTCCTGAGACATTCATCTCCATTCCCTTATCACTAAAAGCAAATCGCCCTCACGTTCTCGCAGCTACTTTTCTCACTATGACCATGGTCAGTGCCGTCAATGGGAGGCACGGTCTGCCCACACCATCTCCATCCATGAAGTATGCCTCGTCAGCCAGTTCCGTCAAGCACATGCAGGGCCCTCGAGCCTCCCACCACCACCGTCACATGTGGATCATATATGGACCGGCTGGTTGCGGCAAGAGCACTGTCGCTGCATATCTTTCCAAAGAGCTATCCATACCGTACATTGAGGGTGACGACGTAAGCTGCCCGAAACAACCCCGTCTAGTCCTGTCATTTGGAGCCGAGTTGACTGATCTGCGTACCTAGTACCATCCTGATTCCAATAAGCAGAAAATGTCTCAGGGCAATCCTCTCACAGACGCGGATCGATGGGACTGGCTTATCAGCCTCCGAGACGCCGCCGCGGCTCGCCTCACACCCTCCAAATTTTCACAGACCAAATATCACGATGGCGTTGTGGTCACCTGCTCCGCCCTCAAACGAAAATACCGTGACGTCATCCGAGTTGCAGCGTATAACGATCACGATGTGTTGGTACATTTCATATACCTGCGGGCGGATCTAAACATGTTACTGGCCAGAGTCACGGGTAGGAAAGGCCACTACATGAAATGTGGTATGGTTCGCTCCCAGATGGAAGTTTTGGAGGAGCCAGATGAGCAAGAGCATGAAAGAGATGTGCTAGAAGTGGAATGCGGCGCAAGCCTGGCAGAAGTACAGAAAGAGGTCGTTAAGACAGTACGCGAAGTATTAGCGGACGACCAATGAGGAACTCAGGTGTACATTTCAATAGGATCGCAGGTCGCATGTGGCTTTGGGCAAGTCACACCGGTGTCAATGGAACTACACTGGCGTCAATGCACGTTGAAAATGGAAGCATGCATGGGTTAGCGTTGGGATATGGGATGGCAAAAAGCATACCCTGGATCAGGGTCTCTCTCTTACCTTGCTGATGGTCAGCAGCAGGAATGTACATGGAAGCTGCGGGCAGCAAAAGCTAGCTTCACAGTGGTATCCTTTGTTTATACGCAATTGGGGGACTTGTCATGCATGACAAACAGCTCTATCGGCACGTCCTTACATGATGTCGATCACCTTCGGTGAAGCCTCCGCCGTGAGGACTTCGTCCTTTCATTCTTCAACATCTTTGCCCACGGTGGGAGCAGTCTAACAATACAGCCGCCAATCGACTTACCCATCATGAGTTAGTCTTGTCACTGGTTCATTTTCGCCAAGCGCCTCGCCTAAGATCGATCCGGGGCGCAGATAAGAGTTACGGAGCAACTGCTCCGTATCGTTACCAATCGCCATGAGTAATGCGATATATATGCCACGCAATGAAAGGAAATCAATTCTTTCGATGTGTGGGTTTCCGATTAGTGCCTTGGCTACATACACTACTGATAAAGTATCTAAGAATATCCCGATCGCCTTTTTCCCTTTTCTAACGGCTGTTGCTCCGAGATCTGTGGTACACATCCGAATCTTTGCATCGTACCAACCGGGTAACATCCATGTGAGTTCCTGCATCAGGATACAATGGCTGAAGCAGCTGAGGTAGTGCATGGCTTAGCGGCGCGAGTGACTGCCCGTCATCGTTATCATGTCCGAGAAGGCGTTGAAAACTCACGTCTAGGTGATCATGTCATCATCCAAGATAGCCTCTACCACCCGGCTTATCTCAAAGGCAGAGAGAAGCCTAAAGCCACAACGGTCCATTCCTCACATACAATAAAACCCTTGACTCTTCCCGACCTTGTAATAAAAATTCAATTCATGGATAACAAACTACTATGTATGCAGGATGTTAATTGTTAGCGCGACAAGCATTAGTTTGGTGTGTCCTCTCCAAGATAATCAAAGTCGCGCTAACAGTTAACTTGCCTGACACCACAGTATTCCACATCAAATACCCGGTCAACTCTCTATTCTAGAAACCCATCGACCACAACGTCGTTTTCTTCCACGTCCCATACAGGCTGTAACCTCTTACCTCAGTATCTAGCTATTATAGCGCCCTCCTCGACAGAAAAGCAAAAGATGACGGATACCATACCTCGTGAACATGCATACATTACAAACCTCCTCCCTTGGCTACCTACGCACACAAAACCTCCAAATTTCCATGCCTACCTCAGGGACACATAAAACCAGTATCGACCACACCCCTCCACCAAACCCCCACTGCCTTTTCCTCCCCCGTCCTCCCCGTTCCCTCCAACATTCATAGAACAACTTCTACCTCGCATAAAAAAAGAAGATCCATACACATATATAAAATATTCCATGAACATCTAATACTTACGTCCTGTCGCGTTGAGATCTGCAAAATCGCTAATTGATCGCGGGCATCGGTGTATTTCTCTACAACGAACATAACATAACATAACATACGTTATTTTCCATATGTGAATATCGTATGTACGGATTTTCGAATGGTGTTGAAAGAAATATATCTACAAAAGGATGTCTTTCCTGTAGGTATTGTTGTATGTATATATAAGTACGAGAAAGAAGTATTGACCAGGCAAAAGATGGGTATCGAAAAGCCAAAACACCTTCCTTTCCGTTCCCATACATAGTGTACTTCTACAGGAAGCCATCACCATTTTGCTGCATATAATTCGTAACATCCAATAACTAACGACAAAACAACAATGATCAAGTGGTATCTTTCAAAAAACCTCCCCGTTCATCTCCCCATCCAACACCCGTCGCGCGGCATCCATCTTTCGGCGGAAAACGCGCAGTTCATGTTTACTGTTACCGTTACTCTCACCACCGCCTTCGGCGCCTAAACGGTGCACCTGGCTGCAGACGTTGGCGAGGCTTTTCACCAGGCGCTCTACTAGCTCTTTGTCTCTGTCGCCGAGGGAGAGGGGGAGGGGCCCTGATTGCCAGGAGGGGTGGGAGGAGAGGAGGGTGAGAAGATCTGGCAGAGGTGGGGGAGGGGTTTTGGTGATGGGGAAGGTGTGATTTGTGTAGCCTTTTTGTGCGGAGACGATGTGGGTTTTGCGGTTGTGGTTTTGGAGGCTATTTGTTTGGAAATGGTCTGGTAAGCTTTCGTTGCTGGGGTTGGGTTTGTGCGTTCTTGGAGGCTCGGGGTGGTAGGATGGGGTGGGTGGTTTACGAGGGGTGCGGTCGTCTTGGCTGGAGTTGGAGTCGGAGTCGTTGACTTCGTTTGCGGTGGCGAAGGTGTTGGTTGTGGAGATAGAGTCGATGCTATCTTGTCTGCCGTGGCGTCCGTTCATTAGGTGAGTATCCCTGTTCCTTACATCATCGCCCATGGAGTTCCGAGGTTTTGTGGTCTCGGCTGAAGAGTCGGAAGTTAGGCTGTTAGATCTCTTTCTCATGCTGCTGCTTCGTCTTACGCCTATGCCGGTGTAGCTTCCCATGGCGCTGGTGAGGATGTAATGCTCGTAGTCGAAGGCGTCCTCTCGGTCCTCATGCTTTGTTATGATGGGTGATGTGGAAGTTTCGTGGTAATCCTGGTCACCGTACAAACTGTCTTCTCTACTCTCGGACTCAACGACGAAGTCTTCTTCGACCACTGCTGCATCAGTATGATCTGGTATGACTCCGCCCGCGACTGGCTCATCAATCAGTAACAGACGTTCCTTTTGGCTTGGCAGCCCATCAATGCGTTCGACCTCAAGCTCTGCGTCATGGTTTTCCTCACGAAGCTCATCTAAAGGGTCTTCCCCTGGTGTTACTTCAACATCTAGTATCTCATGATGGTCTTTGGTGACTAGCTCCACAGGAGAAGCATGCACAGAATCCTCGGGTACATTTCTACTTCGACCTTCTGGATTGCGAGGCTCTTGCGCCTCACCGACCAGTCCAGACCTAGACACTGGTTCTTCTCCTTTGTCTTCTGGCGAAGGTGTCCCGTTATACCACTGTTCAGCTGCGGTGAAAGGGCTTGGTGTTCGTAAGCTTTGCATACTTCGCCTTCGTAGATTGTCCTCCTTCGCCCTTTGCTTCAATGTTGAAATTTTGCCCTTCAGATCCTGCATCTGTTCGCGAAGATCGTGCATCTGTGTGATCGAGCGAGCTCTAGTCAGCCCGACGCTGGGCGGGTCCTTGACATCGAAGGCAGCTGCCGTGGGGGATTGCAAGTCAATGCTTCTCTCTTCATCAATGACCTCTTCTCGAGCAACACGCTGTGCGAAGGATATTGTGGCCGGACCATCTTCATTGAGGGCTTCCAATTCATTTGCATGTCGATTCGCATGATTGAGACTGGTATTCCGTGTAAGGCCATTCCAGAACCAATTTCGATTGGGCTCCAAATGCCGATCTGGTGGATTCGCATCTGTCCCGACAATCCCTAGACCATTCGGTTCTCCAATATCCCCTCTCGTAGAGAACCCGTTGGACAGCCCAGTCTGCAGTGATGAGGGTACTGCTGTCTCACTGAAGACCCTCGAATGTCCTTGTCTCGTCTCCCCTGAGCTAGGTAGATAGTTTTGGCGATGGTTTGCGGGAGAGAAGCCACTTGCTTTTCTCCCCTTGCCCGATATTGTGTATAAGGAGACCGGTTCGGGACGACGGTTTCCGAGGGACGACATTGATGATGATGGTCTTACACCGAGAGTACTTCGAGCTCGGTTGAGATTTCCCTCCATGTTCTAGAAGGGGTTAGAGACATTACTCCGAGACAAGCTGGCCCGCACAACGACTTACAGTAAGCCTCTTCTTCGCATTGGCCAGGATCTCCTCCGCCCTCCGAGTCATGGCAGCATGCGAACTGGGATCGTTTTCGTCTTCTTCCAATATAGCTGGCGTGCTGTACGTTCCTTCGTCGTTTTCGTAATCGCCCTGAGTGGACTCTGTATAGATTCTCTGCCCGAAATTACCAGGATCCTCATGAAGCGTAGGCGACGATGCCAATGGACCCTCTTCACCCTGCTGATACGAGAGCGGGTTCTTCTCAATAGCGTTCCTTTTGTCTTCACTCTCCGAATTCGACCTACGCGTGACGTTTCCATTATGCCGCCTCAGTACCCCATTGCGGAAAGGACTGTACATCGCCCCTTTTACTCTCAAATTCTCATCAGGTGCCGATTCTGACCTGCCATGCCTGATGCCACCAATTGAAGGTGGAGAAGGGTGTTGCTGATGCTGCCGTGGCATAGAAGGAGAGGATGCTGAGCTATTCGGAAGGATCATCTCTGGATCGGTGAGAGTAGGACTTGGGACACCAATTGGCACCTGGGTATTAGGGAGGACGTGCATCGTCCAATCTTATACAGAGCGCATGGAGCTCGTTCGCAAATTTCTTCATGCATGCCAGCAGGCGCATATCGAGGTAGCAAACATGCATAGGCCGGATACTATAGCAAACAACATAATGCGGTGGATGACTCGTGAGCCGGATTATATAATTGATGCAGATGGATAGAAATGAAAATAAATACGAGACACAGCCAGACTGAAGGGAGAAGCTGAAAAGAAGAAAGATATTTACATGGTCGAGGAAAAGCTAGAAGCTGCACGAAAGCAGGCTAGAATTTGATGAAGCGCACCTCCCGTCCGTTTCGGGTGCCTCGGGCTAGTTCTATCCGACCCCACCAAACACCCTCATATCGAACGTAGGTAAGGTACCTTAATCATCGCCCCATTACATGCAGGAGTAAACGCCAGCCGCTCTCATCATAAGGCAGGCCGCGAACTCCGCGCTCTTGTCAACGGGCAAATTGAATATTTCCATTACATTATATCGAACAGGACAGGCAAGAAGGGAAAAAAACGGAAAGGAGGCACCGAAGATATCGCTCAGGAAAGCCAGGAACGTCGTCAAGCCATCCTCTCAACGGCTTGAGGACGGCTTTCCTATTCCATCTCACTAGATAAATACAGCATTGATCCAAGCGGCTAGAAGATTATCACGTTCAATTCTCTAGGCAAGATATAGAATATCCTCCGCTCGCCCTTCTTTTGTACAACTAGCCACAATTGCCATACTTCCTACTCCACCTACTACACCTCTGTCAACATGAAGCTATACGCACATCTACTCGTCCGTCTTCTCGTCGCTGTTGCTGTCGCAGATAGGGTACATATATTCTCCTATTAATTCTTACAGCCCGCGATCGAAAATGGGTCTGCAAATTGCCAGGATACGTTAACGGCTGGGCAACCACAGCGCCGCTGACCCAGTCGAAGAGTCTCGCCCGGTAAAGGCGATGTTTTGGTATCTTTGAATTCGCCATTTGCCCGTTCTCAGCGCTCCAGTACCTACTACCCTCTCATATCGGTCTCGACTATGGTCACAATTCTTAGATGTTCTTTGCATCTAACGTAGGAATACTTCCGTATCTTGCTCTACTAATTTCTTTAATAACACTTTTACTTATACCGGTCGCTGATAAGGCCCCTGCGAAGGAGGTAGTATAAAGATGCTATCCGATTTCTACAAAGCCCATAGTTTTGGTTTTCCTATTTTCTTTTCTTCTTGACTTCTTATATACTATCTCTTTTTAGCTTTATGTTTGTTTCTCTTCGATGTAGCTTGGTATTAGTATAATTTTTTGCTACGGATGACGGGCAGTCATTCTTCGTTTATGAGTCGGGATTCGGGTTCAATTCAGATCAGATTACGCGAATTGTGGATTAGGTCTGGATTGAAAAGTCATGGTACGGTTGGGTGTTTGAAAGCTGCTGGCTGATCAGGTTGCAAGTAGTGGAGGCAAGGGGGCGATATGCAATCTTAGCGAACGAGTATCTTTGGGCATCTGTTAAGCCCGCATTGCCCAATAGCGCTCGGGCAGTGGTGACTGTCTAGGGATTTCCAGGCTGCTAGGTGTTGAGAGATAGACATGAGAAGAAGATGAAGGAATGAGGGGGGACTGTAGATATTAGAGATAGGCGGGCTTGAATAGGCACATGTCTATATTCTTGCTACATTGTAGGAAATTTATATTTCTTCGGCTTCGTATCATATGGAGCAATACCAAAATTAAGGGACCGTCGTTCGTGTGAAACAAGCCCTGACAATGATTAACCGTATTTTGTAAAGGTACTTACCTGTCGGCCGGTACTTCCTTACTCTCCAACCTTAGAATATATGAGGAAAATATTTGGACCAAGCCACAGTGCGAAATACCCCTTCTGGTAGTGCGCGCAAGCCGATGAACATCTCCACGATGACGTATAACCGTAGGATGGAGAATACCATCGCGTAGAATTTGAAGCTGATGGACTCGAGCATTTGACGGTCTTTCTTGTTGGCCACGGCCCAGTCTATCAGAGTGTAGACCATCGTCACAAGTGCAAGTCCCGTACTAGTACAGGTAGAGATCTTCCATAACAGCGATTCGACCGGCGTTGGGAAGACAAAGTTCCAGGCAATGATGTCGAAGGCACTGTTCAGGATGCCGGGGAATGCTGCGCATGCCAATTGCCATGACTCCCCCCAATAGCCCAGCATTGCATCGTTCATGAGGTCTTCCCACTCCAAGAGATCCCGATCTAATCCCAGTGGCAAGTTGTTCATACCCGTCAGCTCGATTACTGCCAATGATCTGCGCGTCGCTTGCTCGATCGCTGTACGCTTTCGTCGGAAATTGTCCCCAATGTTACTTAACGAGCTGTGGGCGACAATCCTCCACTCACCTCTCCTGCCCAGTTGCACGGCCTCTTCCATTGCATCTAGGGTGGGTTCGAGTAGATGTGGGACGTGGATGAAGGTGATTGTCTCCAGGCCCTGAGGTTTGTGCCACCAGAAATAGTAGTTGATCCAGGTACATCCAATAAACGAGACGGTGAAGATTTCGAGGGTTGAGAAGGGTAGCTGCTGAATGACTCGACCGAGACAGTTGATAAGAAACCAAAGAGACTGCGCACATGCCAGCAATTTCGCCATACTATCAGTATTGCTCCACCCCTTGATCATCTGCTCTGAAAGTTCGGAGATTTCGATGAAATGATTCAGGTGCAACCAGACAAGTTCCAATTCCACAAAGCTATACGTTACGCCGTCGGCCTCACTTATCACCTGGAAGTTTGATCAGTAGGATATTAACTATTACGATATCTCGAGGGCCTCGTTGCGCTGCTGTGCAAAAGATGCCGGGACTGGTAAGAGCATCAATCACGTTCCAGCCCTAATGTGAACTTGGAGCTTACCTTGTAGCCCCCCATGTTAGCATAATATCCGTGCGTCAAAGTCCACCAGTGGACACGTCCTTTCATCATCCGCTGCAGCGTCTTCGCCGAGTCATAATCGTCAGCTGCCATGAGTGAGACGAATTCCGGGGCTATGGTAGAGATAGTAATCCATTTCAGCTTATGCAGCGCCCCTTGCCAGAAGTTTTGGTTCAGATCCGGTATATTGAGATGTAAGACAGTCCACGTGTTTAAAAACAAAACGGCAAGGGAGCTCCACAAGATCCCAAAAGTCCCCCGACCATCGGGCTCGGGCACAAAGCCTACTTTGTCTTCAGCGAAAGTAGTGATATTCATTGAGTCCTTTTATGTCCAGCAGGCGACTCGTGAGAGACTGAGACGAAAATGCCATCCAAAATGCTCAAGACAAATGCATCTCTCATTGTTGAACAAGTTGGAGGACGTTGTGTACATATGGACATGTACAGCCGCAGCACCAAGCAGGGATATAATATCGTTGCCCAAATTGGCCTTTCGGTCTCAGCTCGCGACAGCTCCGCCCCAAAAAGATGTGAGGAGCAATGCAGCGACGTGGCTAGCCAGCTGCTAGGCGCGCGGGTAGCAATATAATTCGGACACTTTGGTAGGGATCTCAGCCAGAAGTGTCCGAATTATCTTGCTACCGCGTGCTAACACGGAACGTATACCATGTACGTAGTAGGAAATGTTCGAGGTATTATAAACAAATCGCTGATCCCTGGATTTATTAGAGGTCATTCTACTATTAGTTGAAGTGGTAAGATTGTTACTATGGTAAGGTATTCTATTCAGCGTTTTCTTAGTATTCGACGCCAGGACGTCGATCGGGACGGATTGATAGAAGCCAGAAGAGCCATATAGAGACGATAAGGTTGTAGACTCCCTATAGACTTGGCATACGAGCAATTGATACGCCGGATACCATGGTACGGTAGGTACCGCTGAAGGCTACGGAATATGTATCGTTGTCAAGGCGAATAAGGGGTGAGGTGCATATTTGCACAGTGTATCTTTTGTGGATTTGCAACGGAAGTTGTAAAGAGATGTATAAACTTATTTTTCATTATATTCTACGGCCCCTTATCCCTGCACTAAACCCAGCTTGCGCAGTAGGAGCTGAGTACCTCTATTCCCTCCTTTTGGTCCAGCAGATTCATCAACATTCGGTGTCTTCTTCGCACTCTTCTTCTTCGACGCACCCACCTGCTCAGGATCACCCGCCGCTTCGATAAGAGCCTGCTTGCACTCCCTCTTTCCCAGCTTCTCTTTCAATTCTTCGACCTCGGAGAACCCTGGCGCTTCCAATAAACCTACTATGACAAAGGAATTACTACCTGTGGCCCAAATTACCAAATCATCTCTGATAGCCTCGTAGAAAGGGTTATGGAAATTCAACGGAGGTTCCACGGTTTCGAGACAGTTCTTCTCTCTGTTGAAGCGACCGCCATCGACAAGTCTCTTGAGCATTCTGCCTGCATGAGGTGAATTGAGTAAAGCTTGCTCCTCTGCGGAGCCGCTTGCGAGATTTGATATTGCAGCCATGGCGGGTCCTCGGTCACCGGACGCTGCTAGCAGTACTTCACTGATGAATTGGCAGCCAAAGCTTGTCGATACCAAAGTCTGAACATTCGAAGCTATCATCAAGAGCAGTGGTTGCGAAAGGGAGTCAATGAGCTCCTTTCGTCTCACTTCGGGATCTTTCTTTGATGTTCCAGCGACGTCGTCTCGAATTTTGTGGATTTCCCCTATCATTTTGATATCTTCAGGAGACAAGATTGCCTTGGTGTGGCCGCAGAATAGATACAGAAGAGCAACGCGGGCACTAGTATTCTCGACAGCTGTAAGGAAATTCTGTTGCTGGTCTGAATTCGAGGCATCTAGCGCCACAAGTTCGGGAAAAATGGACTTTGATACCATTTTGGTATCATCAACGACATCATAGACTGTCATTAGTACCTGATGCCCATATGTATCGTAAGCTAGTGCCTGTATCGTATTCTTGTAGGTTTTGATGATCTGCTTTCGGTCTTTGGCATTGCCATAAGTAAGAGCTAGGCAAACGACTCTAGCTCCTGACTTGGTGAAAGCCAGGTTCTTGAGCAGATCGCCTTCTTCATCTCCTTTTAGTAATTCGATGAAATTTGTCATCTCTTCACTCCCCTGCGGTACATTCAAAAGATATTGAAGCATGGCATCATGCAGCATGGTGAACCCAGTGGTCTTCTTTTGAATTAATAGATTGATAAGATCATGAAGTGAACGCATGATTGGGGTCCGCTTCTCGGGGTGCTCCGCAAGCAGCTTCACCAGGTCTGCAGACGTCGCCCCTTCTTCGCTTGGCCTGACGAGAGCGTATTCAGCACCGTACCATTCCCGTAGCATTGTAGCTTTCTGTGATGGAGTTGCAATCCCACGGTATACATCATCTAGTATCCAAGATGCCTCTGGATGCTTGATCAAGCGCCTGACATGTCCATAAAACTCCGGTACGACAAGGTCCCTGGTCTCGTCATCTCCATGCACCAGCATTTTTCCGATCAGGAACTTGGCGTATCTACTCTCGGCCAAAGTTCTATACTCCCCCTTCAGCTCTCTCGCTATCATTTTTCGTTGGTCAGGATTCGCGTATTTGAGCGCTGTCTGGATGACTCGGACAGAGTCGTGTTTGAATACAAAGTCCTTGACGCGGCCTGTGATGATATCGAAGAGCTCGGCCACCAAGAGCTTCCGCTCTTCCCTTGGGACATGTGACTTCCTTCGTAATTTCTCCCATAGCTTTTTGGAGCGTGCAATTGAGTCTGCATTAGGCTTTGCTGCTTTGCGCTCCTGCTTTTCAACCTTTTGCTTCGCGTGGGCTTCCTTAGACGAGCTGCCTGTTGATACTGTCAGTCATAGGTACACTGATGAGGCGAAACGCGTTGTACCATTCAATGCGCCAGTCGCAACCGGTCCCTTGGAATTTGTAGTTGCTGCCCCTTTGGCAGGTTTAACATCACCAGTCTTGTCGCCCTCCTCGATCCCTGCCCATTCGTTCGGCTCCCCATCGTCATCAGATGGCCAGCTAACACCATCGTCGGCACCACTCTGTGAGGTTGTATCCGACTCCGCAATTTGATCTGAGTCTGTGGCCGTCTCAAGGACTTCGGACTTATCTACGAATTTCTTCCTAGGCTTCTCTTCTTTTCTTGGCTTTTTCTGGGCGTTACCATTCTCTGATCTGAATGCGACCGCTCTTTCACGCTTAGTGCTTGCCATTTTGAGATATTCAATAGAGACTGGGTTTTGGAGGGAAGGGGTGATAAAGGTTGAAATTTTACGCGGTTTTCTGATCGGCAAAACCTGTCAAACGGCAATTCCTCCAAAGATTGCGCTACGATTTCTACTGCGACTTGAGTAATTAAACCCAGTCTTACCATAGAGTAGCAAGTTTCATTGAGGACCATCATCTTGAATGCTGGTCTAGTTGATTACCACTGCTTCAACCTCTGCGCTTCAGGACGCTTGAATTGGAGCCTGCTCCCTTCACCTAATTCATTCAATTCATTAGATATTATTAGTGCCCTTACAGTCATAGTCAATCGTATAGCGACACAGCCTTGGTATCCCCAACGCTCTCGAATTTTCAACGCCATAATCCAAACATCCTTCCAATTCCCCATGCTAAGCCACTCCGACCATAGACGAGAACCCATATTCGCAAATGTGGGTTGATTTAAGTCAACTCCTTCATCTGACCACACCATCATCGTTGCCATTCGTGACGCCATTTGTGGTCGGCCTGTCGATGTTACCTAGCTCAGCACCTTGACCACTTTGGCCACGCTTTCTACCTGGAAGATGAAAGCCCCGGTGACTAGAACTTGGTCGAGGTGCATCTCCGGCCGCCGGCGAATCATTATTGTCGCCGAAGCGCGCGAATATGCTCTTCCTCTTTGGTGGCTCTTTCTTTTCGTCGTTCAGTCCAACATCCTCGAAGCCTTCTTCGTCTGTTGGGGGCGGTCGATCAAACTGATCAGGCTTGATCGCGGAACGTGATGGACGTTGTATTTTCGAGTCTAGACTCTGTCGCGCATCCAAACTCGGCCGAGACGCTTCGTATGGGTAGACTGGAGAGCGTGCCGAAATATCCTCCAAGGAAGCAATCAGCAACGACACCGGGACTCGGCTCGAAAGGACTGACTTACGAAAGACCTTCGATATGATTCGAATGACTCCCGAGAGATCGAGAAAGGCTCGTTCTCATTCAGTATGCTTCGATGGTTTGAGGACATGGTAGATGTGGGAGATCTAGCCCAGAAGCTCTTCTTCTCTGTTGGTGAAGGCTGTTCTCAGGATCAGCCATGTCTGGCCTTTCTCTACAGATGTGCTTAGAGGTATCTTACTGGAAGGTAGACCCCGCTATCATTGACGACTGTCGACAACAAATCAGCTACATCTGCGAGCTCATTGCTTGAAGTTCTTACCGCTGAGCTTGTATTCGCTCGGCTCTTCTTTCCGACCCTTGATACTTAACGATGATGAAGCCCTCGAATCCGCATAGCTTGATTTTTGCGATGCCTGGTCGCCGGTAACTCCAAGTGATGGTCTGACATTCTCGTCCTGGACCGGAGTGCCATTGACAACGGGCGGCTTCTTACCAAAGGGGTTCCGAAAGGGTGGCATAGCTGGTAGTAGTTCTATGATCGAACAGTGTAATGTGAGCAATCGATGTACAATAAGCGTGAAATTGCGAATATGCTGCGTTCCATGGAATTGATTGTACAGCAGTCGTTACTCGATGTGATCATTGACGCTAAGGTCCTCGGGTATCGGAGGAAAGATGACCGATTGAATTTGGGTAGTCACGACTGGGCTTTAGGAACATGGGCCACATTATGGCTACTACAGTCTGATTGAATCCATGGGTTATTTATTCGAAGCCCGGAGTCGCCAACGAATTTGTTGTATCACTTCATTTCTGGCGTAGAGAAGGATGAAAGTGATATGTTCTTCTCCGCAAGTTATAAATAGCACACGCGAGGACTATTCTAGTTCTATCGCAAGGGTGATCGACACGCCATCCCGGGAGTCGGCCAGGCCAAGGTCATCGCCAAGTCCAACGGTTTCATGTCAACGACATACCAGTGAATACTTTACTTGATCGTCTATTGTCTTGTGATAGAGTTCCTAGGCGAATGCATAACGAAAATGTTGCGAATTGTCCTAGATGGATATTGGGCCATGGAGTAGAGAGCCATAGTGGTGGGATCGATAGCTGCGTCTGCATTGTTCTGCTTTAGGTAAGGCCACGACAATGTAGGATGCTCGAGCAGATCCATATTGCGAGCCGTGGCAATCCTCGAGGAATCGGGACCACGTGGGCTGCACTAAGGTGTGCAAGTAAAAATGGTCCTGGAAAGCAAGGAGTGAGTTGTTTTACGGGGACCTGCATATTTGCGTAACCCGAAAGAGTCACCGAGCAAGACACCTTTCCGCATAAGTGAATTTCTCTTATTGCCGCGCTTCAAACACAACCTTAGCCCAGCTTCGATATCTTCTTCATTACTACTTTCGATACCTTCCTCATCTTCTACCTTTCTTTGGGGCTCCGAGTATTGACTATCAACGCACACAGCTAGTCCATCCATAGACTAGACTGACCCGCACGGAGTCCCTCTTCTTTCACTTCTCTTAGCCACTCCCTAGAATCCTTCCCTCCTCATTACGCATTAGTTCACAATGTCACCTTCATTATCACCAGGACAGTCGCTGCCATCGACGTGTTATGAGCCGTAGCCGCAAGAGCACCCCAATACGGCAATTACTTTGCTTGCACATGAAAATTTGAAGGTCGACCCCACAATATCACGATGACGATTGCCTTCTGGACTCCCTGGGCACTATGGATCAAGCTGTGCTTCGTAATTGAACATGATCCAGCCAACAAGCGATATCTGATTTGCTAACGAAGATATGTCACAGATCCTCGGAGGAGCCATCGTACGTACTGGCGGCTTCGTTGTTTCAGGAAATCCTCATTGACCACGCGCAGGTACTGGTTGTACTAATTGGATTCACTAAACGTATCTACAACTACTGGAAGATTCGAAGCTATACCAAGCTTGAATCGAGCAACGCAGCAATCACCCATGAAATCACGCAGCAAATGCAACATCAACCAAGTTTTAGGCGAGGCCGAGCGAATCAGATCCCATTCGGTGTGCGTGCATTAGAAAGTGGGATCGAGGTGGATGGTGTTTGGGTCTCGAGACCCAACACTCCAGCCAGCAGTCTTCCCGGCAGTCCAAGGCTATCTGGAACGACGCAACTAACAGCTCGACCGGAGTCATCGAAAGGCAGGGCATCCTCTTCCTCCATCCCGAGTAATGTAGGGAGGCCGCAGCCACCGCCTGGGCATCTCGAAGTCAACCTTCCCTCGGGATCCTCGCCAACTGCGCGCAACCCACTTGATCGTCCTGTGAGGCAGCATAAGCAGCCACCCACCTCGGACCACCAACCTCGTGGCCGGACTACCTATCAGCCCCGCCGCTCGTCGCATCTCAGATTCAGCAATTCATTCGATCCTGAGTATCCTGAAGCGCTTGCTGCTCTTGAAGGCCGGCCCATGCTCAGCGAACAGGACGCAAAGCGTCCTAGGGGTAATAACACTGCCTTTTGTCACTAAAGTTGTCAAAATCTTGCTTGCTGACGTTTGTGTTCGTAGTTTCCGAATCGAAAGATGGTGTTCGATCTCCCTCTGCATCATGGTCTGGCTCAACGAGTAACAGCGTGCGCGGGCGATCCGGCCAAGGTCCCCAGGACGGAGCTTTCCCAAACGAGTCCCTTCATTCAGAACATCGCAAGCCTTCCATAGATCGTACACGAACACGCAAGCTCTACGATCTCGATCCTGTCACCACAGACAAACAATATCCCATGATTAGCAGTGGTCAGCTTCATCTCCAACATTCACACGCTAGGGAAATTGCCATTCAAGATACTACCGATAGTAATGTTCACAGCGACGATGCATTATTCGATCACGAAGATAGCAATCCTTCTGGAACTTTTGACAACTGCGCTCAGAATAAGGATGTTCCGGTTTTCCACGAGGTCGATGATATCGCTAATCAGCGTAATCATTTGATGGGCGCAGGTGAGATCGATAGCGATCATGGGCATACCCAGCCGCTACGTCCTTTCGACGGTAATCGGCAAGCGAGGAACAATCAGATTTTGCGAAAGGTGAACTCTAACTTCCAGATCCTTCGCCCGGGTACTCTTGACGCTCCCCGTCCGAGTCATGATCATAGTGAATGGCAGGTGGACCTTGAGGCAGCGAACAAGCGGTCATCGAGGAAGCTGCAAAAGAGGGGGCGTGCGTCTAGTAAATCTTCCTACACTCTGGAATAGTAATACCATTCTGGCGATCCTGAGCACGAGTTCTGAATGATGCGTAGTGGGGGTTGTGCTAGCGAGCGATACAGAGGAGGCATCTGGAGTTCAAAAGTATCGTCATGATGTTGGGGATGTATCGTCAAATTGCTGTCAATTGCAAGTACAGTATCGGCTTCCTCATGCTAGATAATATGCTCGCAGGCACGAACGGTCTTACGGAAGCATACTGAAAGGCAATACAAGCTTGAGGAATTACAACGACTGCTATGGATTGATAAAATGGACTCTCAATTTTTACATAGGTTCTATTGTATTCCCGTATGGAAAACGGTTAACAGCAAGCAGAAAAGTAGGTTGGTTAAGATCACGTGATACCGTTCCATCAAGCTGCACGAACGCGTCTCTTAATGACAAACCTTCGGGGTCAACAATCTTTTGCCACCCAAGATTCTGTGACCAAGTAAAATTGCGACCTCGAATACACGAATATTTGTCTCCTTCGAGCAACTAGGCTTGATCGTCATACTGTGAAACGAGTCCGCCCACCTTGCATCCTACAGACAGACCCCTAACCTCAGACATCGCTATCATGAGTGCAGCGGAAGCAGAAGAGACACAGTCGGCCTATGGAGATGGTGGAGGAGGACCTGGTGCACCCACACCACTATCAGTCCTAGATGTACGCACTTTCACCATTCTGTATAAGGTCCATCGCTGATTGCCAGGCCAGGGCGTCGCCGGCCTGTCAGCTCGGGACATCAAGCTCGTAGTCGAAGGAGGATTCAATACCGTCGAGTCGGTGGCATATACGTATGTTACTCCCAGTCGTGGGTCATTATGTCTCATACTGAAAAATGAAAAGGCCCAGAAGAGTGCTAGAACAGATCAAAGGAATATCAGAGCAAAAGGCCACAAAGATATTAGCAGAAGGCAAGCCAACCCCTCCAACTCAGTGTCCAAGCCCGCTGACTCGTCAATCCATCAGCGTCCAAACTCGTCCCTATGGGCTTCACCACCGCAACGGAAATGCACCAACGCCGCTCCGAACTCATCTCCATCACCACCGGCTCCAAACAACTCGATACCCTCCTAGCCGGCGGCGTCGAAACCGGCTCCGTCACCGAAATCTTCGGCGAATTCCGCACGGGGAAATCCCAAATCTGCCACACACTAGCCGTAACATGCCAACTCCCCTTCGACATGGGCGGCGGCGAAGGAAAATGCCTCTACATAGACACCGAAGGCACCTTCCGCCCCGTCCGCTTGCTCAGCGTAGCAAACCGCTACGGACTATCGGGAGAAGAAGTCTTAGACAACGTCGCCTACGCCCGCGCCTACAACTCCGACCACCAGCTCCAACTGCTGAACCAAGCCTCGAACATGATGTGCGAAACCCGCTTCTCCCTCCTCATCGTCGACAGCGCCACCTCCCTCTACCGCACCGACTTCGCCGGCCGCGGCGAGCTCTCCTCGCGCCAAACCCACCTCGCTAAGTTCATGCGCACGCTGCAGCGGCTGGCCGACGAGTTCGGCATCGCGGTCGTCATCACGAATCAGGTCGTGGCTCAGGTCGATGGCGGGCCGAGCGCGATGTTCAATCCGGATCCGAAGAAGCCGATCGGCGGGAATATCATCGCGCATGCTAGTACGACGAGACTGAGTTTGAAGAAGGGGAGGGGGGAGACGCGGATTTGTAAGATTTATGATAGTCCGTGTTTGCCGGAGAGTGATTGTTTGTTTGCGATTAAGGAGGATGGGATTGGGGATCCGAGTCCGAAGGACCTGGAGAAGGATTGATGGGGTGGGTTTAGACGTTGATGCGATACATAATTGTGTGGAGGAATAGCGTGAGACGGTTTCGTCCCTTTTGTGCTGCGCTATCTATGATTATGGTTGTATCTGCAAGGCGCTGGCGGGAGTATCATATTGATCACGAGAGGACACGGGCATGAACGGCGTCAAGAAAAATATAGATCGTTTCATTTGCTGTAGAAAATCAGGGTATCTTCAATGAACTGCAACGGTAAAACTCGCACGCCGCCTTTCGGGCCATTCCGCCTCAGGAACAGAGGCATCAAATCACAATACATCCATCTCATCCCCCTCATCCACACCGCCCGCAAAGCCAAACCTCCCACCCTCGATAACACTCCGCCTATCCAACTCCCTCTGATAAAGCCCCCTCACATCCTCAATAGTAACCACCTTCCTCTTCCCCTTGACGCCCACCACCCCCTTCTCGTTCGTCGAAGATTCCCGACTCAAAACCCAACTGTTATCCCGCCCCGCACACGCCAGTAAATTGATAACGGCCAGATACTCATTCTCCAGTCCTCCAACGTTGCGTTTCGGCTTCGTGTGCGCGGCCTGCAGTGGTGGGAGGAGCGCAGCGGCTGCGCCGCGGTAGTCGTTGTGATGGAGACGCCATGCGGAGAGGATTTTGGGGGAGGCTTTGGTTTGGGGGGCGGAGAGTATGTCGTCGATATGCGGGTGTAGAGTTGGTGGGAAGGATAGTGATAGGAGCTGTGGGAGAGCGTTTGGGGTTTTTAGCAGAGAGGTCATGAAACTCGGTAGCAGGGTTTCTGGATGCGGATGCCGTGTCAATGCCGAGGTCGCGGTTGAGAAGTCTGTTGTTTGGAGGGAGGCTTGGAAGAGGGAGGTCAGGAGCGTGGTGCTTTGATCTGAGGATGCGGATGCGGATGTTGAAGGGAGGAGTTGGAGGGCGAGGTGGGCGAAGTGCGCCATTTGCGTGGGGCAGGAGTGGGAGTCGAAGAGGTTGAGGATGTGGGTGTAGTAGGTTGGGAGGCCGTTGCCGAAGGAGATCGCTTCCATGGGGTTGAGCAGGGAAGGGGACGCGTTGTAGTAGTTGAAATTTGAGGGACGGGCTGAGGGTTTGAGTCAGTCGGAACCCGGTGTGTGGGAGCAAGGCGGCTTACATAGTTTGAAAGCAGCTTTCTTGAAGTAGATGGCCGCTTCGGTGAATTTGCCTTTGGCAAGATACAGTCGGCCTTTGATATAGGTTGACCAGGCTGTAGATGGTTGGTATCGAAGAAAATCAGAGGCGAGATCGATGTTTTTATTCGCAAGAAGATTAGTCTGTACAAGTACCGAAATATCGTCTAGCGTACGGTCTCCGTGCCCTTCAATAACGGATTGTAGGAGATCTTTGATGCTGTATGTCAATGCTTCCGGTTGAGATTGAGTGTCCAGCGATTGCGCTGGTATATCGACGGCAAATATACTCTCCAGAATGGTCGTTTCGGTGCCTCTGTTGCCACCGGACGTTTTCCCATTCTGGACACTAGGACTCTGAGACTTTGCTGAGCCGCCGATCTTCTCTATTCTCCTGTTCTCTACTAGCCACCGCGTTAGCTGATACTGCTTGAGCAGATCAAGAAGCTTCACGTAGATTGGAGCAGCGTCAAAGTTCTCCATGGGCATCTCATCCCGGTCAATCTCCATATCGACGAAGACAGCTAGAGTCAGTAGATCAAGCAGCATATGTTCACGCAATGCTATCAACTCTCGAGTACCGTTGATAAGCGCCTTTTGGCCAAAGAGGGTGTGTAGTAGTCCTGAGGGATTTGGCAGAAGACTGTAGGAGAGCTCGTCGAGAATAGAATATAATGCATCCGTCTCAAGACCATTGAATCCATTAACCGGTTCTAATGCGTTTGTAAGCTCATCAAAAGTTACGCTCCCGATCTCCTCAGCGAAGTTACAACGGTCGTAGAAGGATTGGATACGGAGCGGCACGGAGTGGGACGGCTCTAACCAGAGTTCTTCGGATATAATTGAGGCGCAGGTCTGTTGTAGGCCGTAGCTGAAGCGCCGCCGGAAGGTAGCTGCTGCCTCGATTATACAGGCCAACTCATCTGGCAGCTTTGGTTCACTGCCCGGTTCCATCTCAACGGAAGGAGACTCCAGCATACTCATCGACTTGCTCAGGACCGTCGGCTCATTCTGAATGAGTATCTCGGTCTTATCACAGGTGCGGACGGTAGAGCAAGCATCGGCAAAGACTATCCAAGGCATTTGGAATCGCTCATCGTACGCCAGAGACCTGATCACCCATCTTGATTTGTCCAAATCCAAGATATGATCGCTTAGAATTGCCCACTCTCGCTCCGTGGTATTACGATATTGGTTGAAATCGCCCTTGCTTTCGTTAGAGCCCACCTTCAAGGCTACGGCTGTGCACATCCGTTCCTTGAGTGAACGATTATCCTTCGGGAGCAGGATAGAGTGCTCAGAGCAGTACATGCTTAGTGCTGTCTCTAGTATTGAGTCAGGACATTTGCCAGGGCGTAGGATAAGATCGAGCCATTGTTCCGTTGCATCCTGGGGATCTAGGTCCGACACCTGAGGCTGTGGCCTCTGTTTCAGGGTCTCGGATGCCATACTAGACCACTCGTCTTGCCACACAGTTGCGAGATTGCTGGTGTTGAACTTTAGATTGTACAATTTGTAATGCCTGTTTGACACCATCAAGATCCAAATCTCCAGACTGTCCCCTGTCAGAGCACCTTTGACTTTGAAATCGGCAACCTTCCAAAGGTTTTGGCTCTCAGGACTCGGATCTGGGTCTGGTGGCTTGAGTAAACAATCTGGGAACAGATCTCGAACACCTTTCTCTCCAGCATCCGCATCACGAATTGCCCAAAACTTGAATTGGCCAAAGTCATGTGGTGAGAATGTTACGGCGTAATAGGAATCTCCTTCGATGTCACCATCAGACTGAAAAAGCTGGAGTACATTGGGACTGCCAGGGTCCAACATCACCTTTGGGATCTCATACACCTCGCGATGTCGCCAAAGCAAATCCTTAGAAAACAAGCTAGCAGCCTTGTTTGGACTCCATATTCGTAGCGTGTGATTCAGACATACTGCGAATATGTGCTTGCAGTCGGGGGACACCACCATTGCAATAGGCGTACCCTGCTCTAGCATTGTCCCATCGTATTTGATCGTGTTACTCCCCTGCCAACGTACAAGCCCGCGCAGCGACGACGTCCACTGTCCATCCCCGTATGTCAATTCGAACCATTTCGACCCGTCATCTTCTTTTTCCCTTCTCAATATCAGCAGCCTTCCGTCACTCAGTGAAATCATCAACTGTAGGTCGTTTGGTGCGATCAACTTATGGGGCGTGCTTATACTGAATGTGGCTGGCTTCGACACCTTGGACCATCTCGAAATATCTTCTTCCGAAGCAGCAGCATGGCAGAACATATCTTTCCGAAGCGTAAATGTGTACAGCTCGTTTCCCTTTGTCAGTGCGAACACGTAAAGAATATCTTGATCATGATTGTCCGCTAGCGCTATGCCGCCATGTTTGAGGGCACTAGGGAAGCAAAGCTGTATGATCAAGGAAGCTTCCCTCGCCTCTTGATTGCTTTTGCTGAGGTCCGCAGAGCGTAGCTCCAACACCTTGCTGTCGTCCAAAACGCGCCATAGAAAGGTTCGTGGGTGTCTCTTGCTTATTCCAAAGAACAGAGAGCTGGAACTCGCAAGGCAATGTTTGCCAAACGCGTCATCATCTTGATACGTTGGCAGTGTGCTGAGAATGCGCCTCTGTGGTTTGGAACGAACGCTGAAGGTACTGGTCGATGGCACTTGTATTTGGATAATTGAGCCAGGTAACAGGGGTTCAAGATCTGTCCGCGTCTCCTTGAACAGAGAGATCGAGCTCACTGGTGATATTGAAATCATTGGCGGTCACAGCACATAAATCGTACTCTCATCAAAGGTATCTACAATGCATTTGGGAGGGACCGTCTCAGGCGCGAAAAATATTTCACCATACCCACCTGGTTTTCGGCTACACTTCGGCCTATTCTATTGATCATTCTCGGCAAAGTTTCCCTCAATATCTCAGCAGAAGTGCACCCCACTATTGCCCAATTATATGTCCCAGCAGAATTTTTATATCAATCTTCTTCCGCAGTCAAATTATACAATTGATACAATTCTTCTATGAGCAAAGCTCTTATCACCTACATTGAAAGAATTCAAACATGTCACTATCAAATAAGCTCGCCATCACTGACGTAGATCTGAAGGGCAAGAGGGTTTTAATTCGGGTGCGTCCTGCATCTACTTATCATCTAAAAGCAAGGAACTACTTACGCATTCTAATACCTGCCCCTTAGGTCGACTTCAATGTTCCTCTAGACTCCGATAATAAGATCACGAACAACCAGCGAATCGTCGGCGCTCTCCCTACCATTAAATATGCTGGGGAGCACGGTGCCAAAGCGGTCATTCTTATGTCACATCTGGGGAGGCCAGATGGGAAGGCGAACCCAAAGTACTCACTGAAACCTGTGGTCCCCGAGCTCGAGAAGCTGCTGGGAAAGAAAGTCATCTTCACGGATGATTGCGTGGGGTCGGAGGTTGAGAAGACCGTTGATGGGATTAGGGATGGGGGCATAGCGCTCTTGGAGAACCTGCGATTCCATGCTGAAGAGGAGGGAAGCTCGAAGGACTCACAGGGAAACAAAGTGAAGGCTGATAAGGGAGCGATCGAGGAATTTCGGAAAGGACTGACGGCGCTCGGAGATGTCTTCATCAACGATGCATTTGGCACTGCTCATCGGGCTCATAGCTCAATGGTTGGCGTACAGTTACCACAGAAAGCATCCGGATTTCTGATGAAGAAGGAACTTGACTACTTTGCTCAAGCATTGGAGTCGCCCAAGCGCCCCTTCCTCGCAATACTAGGGGGTGCAAAAGTATCCGATAAGATCCAGTTGATTGACAATCTACTTACCAAGGTCGATAGCTTGATCATCTGCGGCGGCATGGCCTTTACCTTCAAGAAGACCTTAGAAAGCGTAAAGATCGGGAATTCGTTGTTTGATGAGGCAGGAAGCCAAACTGTTGGAAAGTTAGTAGAGAAGGCAAAGAAGAACAATGTGAAAATTGTACTGCCATGCGACTATGTCACGGCGGACAAGTTCGACAAAGATGCGAAGACGGGGTATGCTACCGATTCGGAAGGCATTCCAGACGGCTGGATGGGACTGGACTGCGGCGAGAAATCCATCGAGCTATTCAAGAAGACCATCGCAGAAGCTAAAACCACGCTTTGGAATGGCCCACCAGGCGTTTTCGAGATGGAGCCCTTCGCCAATGGCACTAAGCAAGTCATGGAAGCCGCTGTTCAAGCAGTAAAGAATGGTAACATCGTCATCGTTGGAGGCGGTGATACCGCGACTGTGGCAGCGAAATATGGCGTTGAAGATAAGCTGAGCCATGTCTCGACGGGTGGTGGCGCTTCGTTAGAGCTACTTGAAGGTAAAGAATTACCTGGAGTGTCAGCTCTATCGAGTAAGTAGATTTGAGCCAAACTTGTGCAATAATATGGCTCTCCTCTGATGGCGACAAGGGCGGGCGGCAAGGCTTTGAGGAGAATTCTTTCGTCGGGCCCCATTGACCAATTCATGTAAAAGGAGACAGAATTGGAGGTGCTTTGCTTCATGCGACTGTTTATAGATATCACACAAGATCCAGCTTTTGTTGGAATTCTATACTGCTTCTTGCTTCACAAAGCACCAAGCATCCCAAACGCCATCTATGCTCATTGTAGTATTCCTCGCTATTTCTGCGCTTTGACCTTCGCCAGCTCCTCCCTACATACACTGTAAGTCATGTTTGAACACAGCGCCCCCAACGTATACACTCACTTCAACTGCTTCGAGAAATCCTCACTCGTATCATCATCGTCCCAACTCTCCTCCCACAGATGCGTTGTGCCGCCCTCGCTCCCAGGCGGGACTTCGCTCTCTTCCGGCGCCCAATCTGCAAGCTACATGTCAACACCATTCTCGGAGAACGTAGCGAGTGAGATTCACCGTCGATAGGGAAATCTTCGAATTCATCGTCCTCTTCGAGCGCTGCGGCGGGCTTTTGTTGATCTTTCATTGTGGATGAGGTGGTGGGGTCGGAGGTGATGGCTTTTGTTGTTGGGGCGGAGCTACCTGCTGCTCCTGACATTGTTGTGGAGCGAGGTCTGGATGTCAGAGATGAATGGTGAGGTGATCTTTGAAGAAGTTACGATGGTTGAAGTACGGGGTATGTAGAGTAGGAGAGTAGCTTGAGCTCTTGATGCGGAAGGCTTGGCAATATCACGTTCTAGCCTCTTTTCATTTGGCTTGCAGCGAACTTTGCGGTGTACACCCTGCCATATCCCAATGGACGATCAACGACACCTTGCGGGTGCGGATACAGCTAAGGTAAAGCAGTCATCTTTGCCAATCGCCTAGGCTAAGGATGCCATGGATGTTAACAGCCAAGCACAGCCTTGTCTACAAAGAGCTGAAAGTTAGCCCCCGCCTAATTCTCAGAGGGTCTTTTCGCAACTTTGCTTCAATTTTTGATGAAAGGAGCGCAAGTACTTGAGGTAGCTTCTCATCTATCTCAGAGCAGAAAGCTTCCATGCACGAACAAGCTGGTATAAGATTGCTTTCCCTGCAATTCCAGCCCCTGGTATTTCCCCCGCGATGCCAATGGCACTAGACACGGTGACACTGACACGGTTAGTAAACTTCCATGTTTCAAGAGGCTGTACCCGTCTACTCCGTAGAGCTATCGGGTTTGGCCCGAGGTAGGACGCTTACTCAGCGTGCTCTGATTCGAGTACCAATGCTTGAAAAGTGGAGAACTATCCAGCCTGAACGATAAGGCGCCCAACTACTTTAATCACTTTGCATCAACGGAGTAAGCCAGTAACGAAAGAAACTGCGCTTATGTCTTAAACACACGGCTATCAGGCGGTAAATACACCTATCTTCTAAGACTAGTGAGGCTGAGGTTGGTGAGTTGTTGCCTACTTCTTTATAGATCATCTTCTTTCCCTCTCTTATTCCATTCCTTCGCTCGTTATCACACGGGCAACTACGATGTCGGCCGCTGGTTCTGACACTGAGGATAGGCCAGACCCGAAACTTCCCACCCCGTCGAAGAAGACCAGAAAGGATGTCCATCCTCAGCAAATCATTGACAAGTTCTGGAAGAAGTTCACAACCAAGTATCCCGGCAAGCCCTTCACAGTCCTCCCAGACAATTTGTATGCCAAACGGGCTGCCCTTCAAGCTTCTCGGAAAGCTGGCCCCTCCAAAAATGCGACCGCGTCGTATGAACAAGCGGCTGCAACATGCAAGGCTAAGGTTGAGAAGATTGTACAAGATTGTAGGAAATTGAATCAAAAGTACAAAGACCCACACTTCGATATCGAGTTGGATTTCATGCAGTGGCAATGGTATGAGCGCAGTGAGGACTGCTTGGTAGCACTCGATGAGGACCATGCGAACCTTAGGCCAATGTCGGTGAAACGGATTGAGGTATGCCAGTGAATGACTCCTGAAGCCGTTTCCTGCTGCTGCAGCCTGGGCTGAAAGCTCACTTTCACCAAGGATATTTTCGTCGACCCTCACTTCTACATCGAAGGTATGACTGCTAGTGATGTTCGCCAGGGTCGCGATGGTGACTGCTGGTTTATGTCCTCCGTCTGTACTCTTTGTAATAAGGAGGATCTGCTTGAAAGGGTGTGCGTTGCCAGGGACGAGAAAGTTGGGGTATATGGTTTCGTATTTCATCGTGGTATGCCTGCAACGGGAATGAATGAAATGAATGGTAACTGATCCAAAGCAAGATGGTGAATGGATATCTGAGGTCGTTGACGACAAACTCCACTTGGCGAAAGAGGATTTCCACGAGTCTTTCTGGGAACAATATAATTGGCTCACGATTGACATGCCTAACCCAGACGATGAATATCGAAAAGTCATGCAAACAGGCTCGAAGGCCCTGTATTTCGCGCAGTGCAGAGATCAGAACGAGACATGGCTCCCTCTGCTAGAGAAAGCCTATGCTAAAGCCCATGGCGATTACGGTGCCATTGAAGGCGGCTGGGTCGGGTAAGAAAAAAGGAATTTTTCATTCCGCATACGGCTAATATCTATGGCGTAGTGAAGGATTAGAAGATTTGACTGGCGGTGTCACGTCCGAGTTGTTCACCGCTGATATCCTTGACAAGGACAAGTTTTGGACCGATGAAATGATGAACGTGAACAAGCTCTTTCTCTTCGGGCTAGCTCAGATGGGTGGCAGATTCGGCCAAAGAAGTGGGATCATTGAAAAACACGCGTATTCGATAATGGAAGCAAGAGAGTTGGACAACTTTCGCTTGTTGAAAATAAGGTATACATCCCCCTCCCCCTAATGGTAATCACGAAACTATGTCTCGGACAACTGAGTATCCTCTGTCGCTCATCGAATACTTAGGAATCCGTGGGGCAAAAACGAATGGAACGGCCCTTGGAGCGATGGGTCCGAAGAATGGACGCCTGACCGCATGCGCAGACTCGATCACCAGTTCGGAAATGACGGCGTTCGTTACACCTTTGATTAGACTTGACGTTAAGCTCATCGTTATCCAGGTATTTTGGATCTTGTACAAGGATCTCCTCAAGCATTTCCAGCACATTGACCGCACTCGGCTCTTCGGGCCTGATTGGTCTATCACTCAACAGTGGACCAGTGTGAATGTTCCTTGGTCTGTGAATTATTTAGATACACACTTCAGACTGAACCTGTCAAAGGCCAGCCCCGTTGTTATCATGCTTACCCAGGTAGTGTCTGTCACAAGATCGATGAAGCCGGGCTAATCCTTTATAGATCGATGACCGTTACTTCCGGGGCTTGATGGGTCAATACACATTCCAATTGCAGTACCGATTGCACAAGGACGGTGAAGCTGACTATATTGCACGAAGTAAGCCTTCGTACTTTATGTATCGATCAGTGACAACAGAGCTAGATCTCGAAGCTGGCAAATATTCCGTGATGATCAAGATCACTGCCTCTAGGGACAAATCAAGGACTACGCCACAAGACATTGTAAAGAAAACTTGCCAGACACGCCCAGAGAAACTGATGGCTGTAGGTCTAAGCTATGACCTTGCACACGCCAAAGGTCGCCTCCAAGAAAGTGGGTTGGAGCACAAGAATGTCGTTCAACGGGAGCGACGCGAGAAGAGGAAATTGGAGGCCAAGAAAGCTTTCGAGGCGAAAAGAATGGCAGACAAAAAAGAAAAATTGAGGCGGTTGCGTTTGGACACCAAACACAAAGCCAAAAAGGGCAAATTACCGGAGGGTGACCAAGACACTGACAAAGGAATCGAGGTTTCGATCAAAGTGGGCGAAAAAACATTCAAAGCGACCACTTCTGAGGCCACGTCTGAGGCCGTAGGTGCTAGCAACTTTGCGTTACAGGAAGGGACCAATCAACAATTAAAGATCACAGCTGAAGCTTCCGAACAAGCTGGGAGTGAAAAGAGTGGTGTTAAAACCACGAGTGGGGAGATTGAGCAGCCTGGGGACAAGCAGGCGGAAGATGCCGTGCAAGTGTCGGAAGGGACCAAAGATGGAAGCGGGAATGAACCGAAAGTCAGTGAGAATACTGACAAGAAAGATGTCTCCGCTGCAGAAAGTGGCCTGGAAAGTGGGAAGGAAAGCTCGATGTCCACAGTCGGCATAACACCAACAACATCCGCCGAAAGCATTTCCGCAACAGAAGCCGGCAATAAGACTGAAGATCGATCTAGCCCCAAATCGGACGACAACGCTGTCGCAGGTGGAACGGTCACCGATACTAAAGCTACCACCGAAAAAGAGGGAAAGGGTAATGAATCCAACGCGGTGGAAGCTGACGAGGAATTTCAAAACCTCACCCTTGATGACATTAGCGATGACGGCCTCAGCTGGTCGAGTGACATCGATGTACCTTTGGACAGTTCTTCTGAAGATGACTCAGATTCGGAGTCAGATACAGACGAGCCAGCAATCCGACCCTTAACTCCACCTCCGTCATCTGAAAACCTGGAGGACGACACCGCAAACGATCCGTGGAACGCAGTTTGCGTCTTCGGACTGCTTGTTTACACGAAGGACTCACCAGTCGAGATTGAAGTTGTCAGAAAGCAGGATGATGGTGAATCTGTTGAAAGCAAGAAGCTTGATGTGGACGATCAAGCAGCCGATGCTACGAAGAAGCTCCAAAAGGGTAAGCCTAAGGAAGAAAAAAAGCTGGAGACTGTGGGTACGGAGCCGGCATGGAATGAGAAATCGAAGCAGGGCTAGAGGATGAGTCGCTGCTTGACGGGGACGATACGGGTTTGGACTGAAGACCATTCTGTCGACGAGGACTGTCAACTTGTCTAGGACGTGATTACTATTTGGCTAGGGCGTCGCAAATTGCTTCAATGTAAGGTACATGGGATCTACACGGTCTTGTCCGCCAAATTGGGTGATCGTGAGTGAGCAGTACTTGATCCCTTTTCTTATCCGACGGTTGATATCGTGCACGCACTTCCGTACTTCGCCCGTGCCTAGTAACAACTCTTGCCACTGAAGCCCTCGACAACCGGGATATCGCTATATAGGGATACAAGTCCTCGCTTCCTTTATACCCCTTTCCTGTCTTTATCCCCATCCATTACGTTCATTACATCCTTCTTCCCCTTGCATGCCTATACACTCCCCAATATCTTTAGATCTCTTACGGAGAGCTGACCGTGCTGCCACTCTCCACAGGAACCAATTACGATACAATATAATACGGAGTTTGAAAAGGGACTCAGAGTTTCTCGTCAAGGATATTCAATGCAGGACACCAATTGTCTACGTAGTCACTGGGCAGCAACAAAGAAAGTGCTGCTTGCCCGTGAAAAATATCTGGGTTTTCCGGCTCTCGTCGGCGCCACTTCCACGCCAACTGCTCCACATTCTCCATGATCAAGGGGTACGACCCCAACAATGGAACTCGATCGAGGGGCATGAGTCCAATAGTGAGTTGCAAGGCATGGCAGGCCTTGTTGGTGTCAATATCGATGTTGTTGGTGGAAAACTGGCTTCAAACGCTCCTTTATGTGCCATTTGCTGCTGGGATCGGCGGAGTAGTAGGGAAGGTCATACTTAACGTTGTGTAAGCAAAGCTAGTTCTGCGCGTAGGGTCTAAAGGGAAGAAGACTGTCCCGACTTAACGACCGTCTCTTTATCTCCCTTTCAGGCTCTGACTCGCGTCCCATCTGTGCGTCCCAGGTATGCAGTAGTAGCCCAGTCGGCGGGCGCGATTCATTTAGCCGTGGTTGTTTGAAGGCCCATGCACGTATTGAATGTTCGTTTGGAAGTCTTTGACGATTGTTATCCAGACACAGATGGTCTTTGTCCATCAAGGTCCAAGATTAATGAAATAAGTCAATAGAGCCGAGAGGCTCACGCTGGTTTAGTCAGAAGATATTTAGCTGAGCTTTCGAAACATAATAACCATACGGAGTACTCTTTAGCATAATTGCACTTGCACGACAATAAGTCTTTGCATGAATATACTGGCAGCATCTATTCTGATTATCCTAGCTGCAACGGTAGTCAGTACCTATATTCCTAAAACATAGTGATAGATGGCATCGTGAATGCTTTGGAGTGGGCACTGAATGCACATGTTTGAGCGCTGTTGCTCAGTCGCCTGAAAACTGAGAGATGGCAAGGCATTTAGTTCTAGATGTTAATTCTACCGAGTGCTACTTGCTTACGCTGCGTCTGCCGCTATTGCGGGCGTTCTTCGTTATCATTGGTGGAGCGCAGAAGTGTCGCCGTGGCGGGCGGTGAAGGAGAGACCGAGCTCCCGAAAATCGATGACATTATTAAGTTTATATAATCTTCGTCCTTACACCTTTCCTTGTAATGCTTACCCTGTCTTTGCAATCAGGCTTCCCCGGCTTGAAAGCAATGTCACTATTTTTGTCAGGTATCTGATAATCGAAGGGAATTGAGGCTGGACCAAAAACAGTGGCAATGTTGCGAGGATGGATCTCGAGGAAGGGAGAGCGCAATGCCTCCACACATTCCTTGGACGCGTTAGCGGAGCCCCAAAATTGTACTCCTCCAGCTCTTCACAATCTTAAGCATCGTCACTAATGCCGCCGTACAGTGGAGTCAGCGATGAGAGCAGCAAGCCATATAATGAACGATGACCTAGAAAGCGCTGAGGCGGGCTTGGCTAATGGCGCTTCTTCTTTTCACAAAGTACGGATGTCTGCTAGTAGTGCTGCCTGGTATAAGGCTGATGTGGATTCCAAGAGAAGAGCATGGGCTGATGACGATCTTTGGGCACATAGATGGGGAAGGGAATGGTTGCCTTCCTGAGAGCTACGCTGGGATTTGAGCCTGAAATTATGAAAGAGGGTAGGCAGAATCCTCCTTGCAGCCCATCAGATCATAATTGACTGGTCGAGGAATTCAGCGTCGGAAAGACTTGCAGATGCAGAGAACACAGCCTCGACCGACCACCGAAGAGCACAGAAGGATTCGAACGCCTTCAGATCACAGATATATCCACCAGGCGCAGAGTTTGCTCTTTGTCATGCCCAAACCCAACTCATGAGCGCTGTTGTCGGAGTTTTGACGGAAAGTTTGACGGAAAGTATGAAGGGTTTCTATAGATTACGAAAGGCTTACGTGACGCTCAACGGGATACTGGAGGCGGAGGCTAATTACATGAAGAATAAAGCTGGAATGGGTGGCAACATGTCTAATCGGAGATCTGTGGACTCGTTGGGCTCAAACAGATCGGCTCCCTCGATGAGGGGTATTCCTGGGGGGTTCGGAGGTGATTCTGTGCCAAACTCCAGGTCGCCTTCCATCCATTCTGGACCTGGTGGATCTCTCGACAGCCCTACTGTAGCCAACGGAAAGCTAGATGGTACTGAGCTCGGTGGGGTTGGTGACGATGAAGATGAATTTTATGATGCAGACGATGGCCTTGTAATGCCGGAAAAGCCCACAACAAACAACGGGCCTGTGAAGATGGACAACATGACGGGGAAACTGGACAGCATGTCTGTAGGTATCAATGGAGCTCCTAACGATAAAGTGCAGCCAACACAAGGCACAAGCTCCTCCAAGCACGGTATGCTCGATCACGACCCTGAATCTGACATATTCGCCAATCCAATAGACGTTTTCATCCATTCGGGCGCCAATCTCTGTTTTGGCCTCCTTCTTGTCATGATCTCCATGATCCCGCCGGCATTTAGTAAACTGCTCTTTATCATAGGCTTCCACGGAGATAAGGATCGCGGTATCAGAATGCTGTGGCAAGCGAGCAAATTTCATAATATCAATGGCGCCATGGCCGGTTTGATTGTACTTGGGTACTATAATACCTTTATGAGCTTCTCGGACATTATCCCAGATCCCGACCCTGGAAACATCGATCAGAACTCTATTGAAGGCCACCCGAGAGAACGCTGCGAAGCACTTCTAGCAGACATGCGTTCACGGCATCCGAGGTCTCATCTGTGGCTACTGGAAGAAGCTCGCATGCAAGCCGGCAGACGAAATTTAGCCACTGCAATTTCTATTCTCGAAGGCCCCACTAAATCCCCTTTGAAGCAAGTGGAAGCAATCGAGATGTTTGAAAAATCACTGGACGCTATGTACATGCACAACTACACTCTTTGTGCAGCATCTTTCGTGGCTTGCGTCTCGCTCAACAATTGGTCCCACGCCCTCTATTACTACATAGCAGGCGCCGCAAACATCGAGCTCTACCGGCAACACAAAACCACAGACCCTGCAATTGCAGCGACATACGCCAAAAAAGCAGAAGAGCTTCTCAAAATCGCCCCCAAGCACGCCGGAAAGAAGAAATTCATGGCCCGCCAGCTCCCCTTCGACATCTTCGTCACCCGCAAGCTCCAGAAATGGGAATCTCGAGCAAAGGAGTGGAACGTACCCTTCGTCGACGCCGTCGGCATCAGCCCCGTCGAAGAGATGATCTTCCTCTGGAACGGCTACAAACGCATGAACACCTCCCAGCTCGAAACCAGCCTCGAGCAGCTAAACTGGAGCGAATCGTCATCCAACCCCACCTGGTCCCGCGAAAGCACAGACGAAAAAGCCATCCTCGCCGTCCTCCGCGGCGCCACGCTCCGCAATCTAGGTCGCTGGGACGCCGCCAAGGCCGCGCTCAAAACCGGCGTCCTGTCCGTCGACAGGGCGGAAATGAAAGGTGGTCTCAAAGACGACTGGACGGGCCCGGCGGCGCATTATGAGATGGGCGTTGTGTGTTGGATGCAGCGCGCCGAGGCTGTCAAGGCTGGTGATGTGAGGGGGGAGGAGAGGTGGGTGGGTGAGTGTGCGACGTGGGTTGATAAGGCGGCGAAGTGGGAGGCTTATGAGTTGGATGCGAGGATCGGACTGAAGGTTGCGACGGCGCAGGATACGTTGAGGAGGTGGGGGGAGAAGAAGAAGGGAAGGAAGGTTTAGGTTTTCGATTCGGGTTGTGGATTATTGGGTATAGTATTTTGTGGTTATAGATATGGGATACATGATTATCCACGACTATTGTTCGATAGTGATGGGATACTGAGGATCTTGGGGATTGTGGTTTATGAATCGGTACATATGGCCATTACACGATATAGATATACGGTATACATGACATGCGATGATCACATTTGTATTTTAGAAACGCTCGTCGGGGGAGACAATGCCATCTTTTCGAAGCAACTGCTCATACCACCACCGTCAATCATAGAATGAATACTTGCAAAAAGACTGCACAGACTTGGATTGCCGAGGTAATTACCGCTCACTACATTCAGATATCAATCGCTCGAGAAAAGAGGGGGTATAGATAATGAACGAGAGAGAGAGAGAGAGAGCGCAAGAAGAAGAAGAAGAAGAAGGAACCAGCCGACGAACAAACAAACGAATGTGCCACCTTCCACACAAAAGCCCAACATGCTTGACAAATCCAACATGCATGCTCGCTCGCTCGCTCCATCGCCCCAGTCGCTCTTGCACGCATACGCTCAATCCATAGAGTAGGAAGCATCCCACCCACCACCTAAACCCACCCGAGAGATGAACATCAAAAGCAACCAAACCAAACGACCCTCACATCCTCCCCCCAATCTTCTGAAACCAACTACTCCTCTTCCCCTGCCCCGTCTTCCCATCAAACATCTTCGCCCCCGCCCCCAAATTGACCCCAGCAAGCGTACTCTGCCTCCTCGGACTCCTCACCCGCTCCTCCTCCGCACTCCCCTCGCCGCTCCTGACACCACCACCCTCCCGCCTACTCTCCCTCCTGCGCCGGCGCTCGTCGTGATCGTCGTTGGGCGCCGGATCGGCGTACATGCGACTGCTGCGCTTCGATTTGCGATGGGAGCTTCGGCGCAGATCTTCTTCGGCGGCGAGGTCGTCGGCGCCGCCGTGGGCGCGGAGGTCGGGGGCGGGCTCCATGATGGTGGGTTCGAGCGGAGGCGGTTCGGGGGATTCTTTGGCGAGGGACTCGACCCAGGATGCTGTGTGGTCGTTGCCGCCGCCGCCGTAGGGGTCGTTGGTTTCGGTGGCCCGCTTGCCGTTGCGAGGGTCGAAGTAGTCTTCGACCGGTGCGGCGGACTTGCGGCGGTCGGCTTTCGCACGGCGGTCTTCATGTCTTTGCCGTCGAGCTTCGTCTTCATCCGGTGCCTGTGAAGCTATCGGCTTGTCGTAATGGGAGCGGCGACGGTCGGATTTGGGGCGAGAGGACCGTTCGGCTTCCTTCTCCGCAGTGTCTCGGCGCTTGCTCCGAGGCTTCAAGATGTCTTCTTCCAATTCGCGATTAGCTTGCTCATCTTCCTTGGCCCTTCGAGCCGCTCTTCGCGCATCTTTCTCCTGCTGCTGCTTGGCCTCGGCTTCTTCTGCCTTTCGCGCTATCCGATCCTTCTGTTCCCTTAGCTTGTCTTTCTCAGCTGCACGGCGCTTGGATCTTCGTTCCGCTTCGTACTTGAGAGCTTCTTCGCGAGCCTCTCTCGCAGCACGATCTTTGTCTGCTCTCTTAGTTGATCGCTCCTCTCGATGAGCATCGGCCTCTTCTGCCTCGGCGCCATCTCCAGCTGTATCATAAACAAAACCTTCGGCAGCTCGAGAAATTGGCCTTTCGGATCGCCTTCGATCATCGCGACGAGGACGCTTGGCAGAGTCATCTCCTCCAGTGACAGTTCGTTTTCGAGGAGCGACCTCGTCCTCGACAATGTCCTTGCTCCGTGGTCGGTCGCCAGAGTCACTAGTCCGGCGATTCTTGCGGAAAGCACCAAAAAGCCCGCCGATCTTGCTTTCGGGCCTTTTAGAGCTCGTCGCAGACCTTTGAAGTGATTTTGGCTTTGTGATGAACTGCATATCGTCGGGACCATCAGCCATTTCAGGGCCGTCTGATGGACCTGAATCAACCATAACAACATCCTCGTCCTCGTTGAAAGCCTTGGACTGCCTTTTCGGTTTGGCAGAGTCTAGCTTAGACTCTTTCCGAGACTTGGTCCGGTCAGGTAAGTCTTTTCGTAATGATGCAGTTGGCTCCAGCTCTACTTCTCTAGGTTTGCTCTTCAAGCTCTTGTCTTTACCTTTCTTGGAAATCGGAGCGTTGATGATAGGATCTTCTAAACCATTTACCATGACCATGTCATCACTATCAATGGCATAAGGATCAGGAGCAGCTATAGGTTTGCTGTCAGCGATTTCTTGAGGCTTTTCACGGACGCTTGAAAACCTCATACCTGAAACCTTTTGTTTCCCTTTGATCGACGCCTTGGGATCCAGTTTGCCGCCCTTGACGCCCATGAGCTTGGCTGCTTTACCAGTCACTTCGGGAGCATCTTCAACCGGAGGAGATGGTAAGCCAGTCAGATCGACGTCCATTGACGGCCTGCGTGAGCCAAGTTTCGGACCAGACGTAGCCGTGCTTGGTCGACGAACGGATTTTGTTCGATTTGGAGCTCCACCGAAGAGAGCGCCAAAGCTAGAACCCCTCGACTTAGGCGGACGAGATTCTGGTTTCTTGGGTTTGTCAGAGTCTGATGATTTAGCATCTGACTTGACCGTCTCCTTGTCCTTCTCCTTGGCGGTCCTCGTGGACTTTGATCGATTCAGACCAGGAGCAACAGCCTTTTCTTTCTTCGGTGGTGAGTCGTCAGCATCATCCTTAGACTTAACCTCTTTCTTGCCCTTTGCAGGTGCTGGAGCTCCCCACATGCCCCAAGAACTTGCGCCTCCAGTTTTGGCTACGCGTGGACGCTCCCTCTTGGCCGGCTTCTCCTCTTTGGGCTCAGGTGGCGGTGTTGGCGGTCGCTTCGATTCTGGAGTGTCGCGGGCTTTGGCAGCGATTTTCGATTCTTTGGCTGACTTGGCGCTCTTCTTGCTGTCCTTGGTCTCCTTTTTCTCGATAGGTGATGAGTCCATCAGATCACCAAGATCGTCATCCATGCCTTCCAGCTCGCCCGGAAAACTGCCCGGAACGGAATCTTTTGGCCCTTTCTTATTATCTACAGTTTCAAGTGACGACTCCTTCTTCTTTGATTTACTTGGTGCTGAATCTTTAGTTTTACTTGATGCGCCCTTCTTGTCAAAGGTTGATACTGGCTCGGGATCTGCGGGTGGCGGTGGTACAATCGGCTCCGCCGCTGCTGCTGCTTTGTTCTTTTCCAACTCTTTCACTCTTTGTAGTACTGATGATGGCTTTGTTGACTTGGCACTCGACATTGCTGTTTTGGAGGATTTGGCAGGTTGCGCGGCCGCGGGTTGGTCATCTAACTCAGTAGGTTCTGGGTCATTCCAGGCTGCCTTGTTTACCGAGCCCTTCCCATTGGCTGAATCTTCCTTACCAATCTTATTTTTTGCCTCATCTCCTTTCTTGCCAGATGGCTTCTTGAACGATGATCCCCATAAGCTACTCGAAAAAGCATCGTCTTTTGGCTCATCATCCTTGTCAAGGCCTTTGGTGGTTGATTTACTATCCTTGCCTTTGCCCGTTGGTGTGTCGTCATCCGCGATGCTTTTCTTGGCATCACTAGACTTGCTGTCTTTGGTTGTTGTCTTCGAAAGCTTCGAGCCAATCTTAACATTGGATGACTTCTTTGCAGGCCCGTCGCGGATCTCAACGATCTCATCTGGATCAAGTTCGGCCTCGGCTTCAGCATCTTTCTTCACCTTTTCATCGCCCTTGCTGGGTTTCTCTTTCGAGGACGTTGTTCCCATGCCGCCCCAGAATGATTTGACGGCTTTGGCAGGCGTCTCTTCTTTCGTTGAAGGCTTCTTTTTAGTATCGTCCTTGGCCGGCTTTGCCTCTTCAACAACATCCTCTACAGTATCTTTACTCCCTTTAGTGCCCGCTTTTGCTCCGTCTACTTTAGCGTCCATCTTTGCGTCTTTTTTCTTGGTGGTCTTGGCAGGCGCAAAGGATGCCCACCTATCCTCCATTTCTTCCGGCTCCGGGGTGAGGCCTTGAGCTGGTGGAGTGGGTGCAGGAGGGGGCGCGTCAACCTCCATGTCTTTCTTGACACCTTTCTTCTCTTTCTTCGAGGTACCCCAAGAGCCCCAGGTGCTTTCTTCAACGATGGGGGCAATATCAGGGACCGAACCTGCCAGCAGATCCTTATTCTTCGAAACTTCGGGTGCGGCACTGTTCTTGACCTTCTTCCCAAGCTTGCCTTTGACAGTGCTCTTCTCCTTCTCTTTGGCAGCCCTTTCCTCCTCCTCCTCTTTCTCCTTAGCAGCCCTTTCTTCCTCCTCCTTCCGTTCCTGCGCCTCCCTCTCTTCTCTTGCCTTTTCTCTCTCCAACTTCAACTTTTCCCTCTCTTTCTCTTTCTTCTTCCTGTCCTTAAGCGAAAGACCGACAAGACTGGCCATGAACTCGTCTTCGGAATTGACATCTACTGGATCTTCAAAGGCTTTGATCTCCTTCTCGCTTTCCTGCTTCTTCTTTTCTCTCTCCTTCTCTTTCTTTCTCTTCTCCTTGGCTGGGAGACCAGCAATACTGGCTACGAATTCGTCTTCGGAATTGTTGTGTACTGGATCCTCGAAAGCAATGATATCTGGCTCCGGGTCAGGAATGTTCTTCTCCCTTTCCTTCTTCATCAGATCTCTCTCTTTCTCCTTTTTCTTCTTTTCCTTAGTCGTGAGACCAGCAAGACTGGCAAGGAAGTCGTCCTCGGAATCATGTTGTACTGGATTTTCAAAAGCAATGATCTTTGGCTCAGCTTCCATCTTATCCTTCTCTCTCTGTTTCAATAACAATTCTCTCTCCTTTTCCTTTTTCTTCTTTTCCTTCAGGGGAAGACCAACAAGACTGGAAATGAATTCATCCTCCGAGTTTACACCCGATGGATCTTCGAATGTATCGATCTCTGCCTCATAGTCAACAGTGTTGGCTTTCTTGCTTTTCTTGTCCTTATCCTTTTTAGACGACGAACCCCAGAGATCAAACGAAGAAGCATCTGGAACATCGGGTACGGCTGGGACGGGTGGTGGAGGCGGTGGCGCAGTATCCCCTTTCGAGCTTGCAAGCGAGTTTCGCTTAGTCTTCTTGTCACTCTTTTTTTTATCAGTACTCCCCCATGCGCTCATCAAGTCATCATCCCCAGCTACACTAGAGGCAGCGTCGGTAGCGGCTTTAGATTCAGTAGCGGGCAACGGGTCATCTTTGACTTCAGATATCAGGCCTTTCCTACCTTTCTTGTCTTTCTTGGAATTCGTGCGCATCAGGTCTGGTTTCTCCTCAACAACAGCGTCTGGAGCTGGCAGTGGTGGTGGTGTCTCATTCTGGAGCCCATTCTTGCCTTTCTTTCCCTTATCTTTCTTAGAACCAAAAACACCCCAACTTGTATCCGCGGTAGTGTCAAGCTCGGGATTTTCCTCAGTGACAAGCTTCGATTCGTCATTTTCAGGCTCGTCCCAGATCGACTTCTTCTGCTTCTTCTCATCTTTCTTGGCGCCAAACGAAGACCTTTCGTCTACTTTCGGCGCAACTTCCGCATTGATGACTGGTTCCTCGATCTTACCAACATCCTTCTTGTTAGGCTTCTTTTTCTTGCTGCCAAACGAGCCCCAGCCCGCTTCTGCCTCTACCTCTGGGTCAGGGCCAGTATTCGCTGCTGGTTCCTCTAGCAGTTCATCATGTTTGCTCTTCTTGTCTTTCTTACTTATTCCCCGCCCGAAATCCAAAGCTGGCTCAGGCTTTGGAAGCGCCATAATATCGGGCTCTTCAATCTTTTCATTCTCCGTCTTCGGACCTTTCTTCTTGCTCTTTTTGGTAGATCCCCATCCGAAATCTAAGTCTGGCTCAAGATCTGGTACTGTAGTAATTGCTGGTTCGCCTTCCTTGTCAGTCTCTTTCTTGTTACCTTTTTTCTTGTCTTTCTTGCCATTTGATCCCCATGCAGCGTCAGCTCCTGGTTCTGGATCAGGCTCAGTCACTATAGCTGGCTCTTCACCTTCTGTGATCTTTTTTCCCCCTTTCTTATTTTTCTTAGTTCCGAAACAACCCCAATCATCAGTCGCTGGTGTTTCAACAGGAACAGTCGAAGCTGTAGGTGGCGGTAGTGGATCTTCCTCCTCAGCCTTCTTGCCCTTCTTCTTCTTTGAAGATGTGCCCCCCCAGCCGCCTCCCCAGCCATCGTCTACAGCAGGCTCATGTTCTGCAACTGCTGTGCCGATGGTGCCTAGATCGGGCTCGGTATCACCAAAGATACCTTTCTTTTTATCTTTCTTCGCTTTTTTCCCCGTAGCCGTGAAGCCACTATCCAGGTCAGCATCAGCTACCCCAATTGTATCCTCAGCTTTTATCTCGGGCTCTTTCTCCTCATCAAGAGTACCGAAGTCTCCAAAATCGAAGCCGGAGGTGGTGGTAGTATTTTTCTTGTTCTTTTTGTTGCCCCCGAATGACCAAGATGAGCCAGTCTCTCCAGTATCGGTCGTTGCGGCCTTACTAAAAGAATCTGTAATGTCCGTCGTCGCTGTTCCATTTCCGAAGCTCCAAGTATTGCTCGTTCCCCAATTACTATTACCGCCACCGCCGCCACCCCATCCAGTAAAGCCAAACCCGCTGTCTTTTTTTTCAGTTGATCCGAAATCAAGATCGAGCTTAGGAGCATCATCGTTGAGATTAATGTCATCGAAATTGCTAGTGCCGTTAGTATTATCGGGGATATTGTCAACCTGTCTTTGTGTGAGCTCTTATGTCAACCTTGAGACATACATGACTGACCTTCCCCTTCTTCCCTTTTTTGTCCTTCTTAGTAGTTGTAGTAAATCCTCCCCAGTCATCACCAAGATCTCCGTTGGCATCGTCCGCCCAGGAAAGTGCATTGGTCCCATTGGCTGCTGCCGTATCTTCCTCCTCCTTCTTCTCGTCATCCTCTTCCTCCTGCTTCTTCTTCTTCTCCTCTTCTTTGGCCTTCTTTCCAATTTTCTTCTTATTACCGGTATCCCAGTCATTCCAGTCGTCACCACCACCTCCGCCACTTCCAGCCCCTCCATCGCCATTGTTGCTGCCGCCTCCTTCGCCACCGTTACCATCCCCTTCACCCCCGTCTTTGTTGCCTTCGTCGCCGTCGTCCGCCCATTTTGACTTCTGTGCCTGCGATTGTGCCTTCTTTGCTTTCTTGCCTGCGGCTTGGCGGAAGTTTGACGTGTCGTCAAAGTCAATTCCAAGCGCCGTCATGGAATTCGAAGGGTTGTGCTGTGGTAGGTATTCATAAATTATGGAGGTTTGTTGTTTGTAAGGGGGCTGGACTGAGGCTAAATTTTCTGCGAAGTCGTCGTAGGGTAATTCATCGGCAGCTGATTCGTAATTGGAGGGGAAAATTTCGATGTGACGCAGGTGGGTAGATTCTTCTTTGCTAGGAAATGAAGCATTCGGCAGCGAACTGCTCGGCGCTACAACGACCAGGCGTAGCACCTGATTGCATAGTCAGACATATGTGTTGAGCACTCACGCAATGCGATGTGCACTAGACGTCTCTTGCTCTATCCCCGTTGCTCGACGGACGTGGAAGGAGGGGGAAAGGATAAGGCTAGACATAGGCTTAGAGTCTTACGGAGGTGTGAAAAGGCGTAGAAGTGTCAAGTGCTAGGTCCCGCCTTCTGCATGAACTTGCACACCGCTTCATCCATTCCATAGGTATATTAGCCAAACCAATCCTCCATTGCGGGATCTTTCGTCCGATGTATGCATGGTCGCGACCATCTTCGAATGGCGATCTGACAGACAGTGCTGCCATCATAAGCTTTGGGAGCAAGGAGTCGTGAAATCCTGGGTAGGGTCATTGACGCAACGGAGAAGCCACAGTCTAGCAAAGTATTGAGTTGCTGGGAGCAAAGAAATCGATGCGACAAGGGAGAAAGGAAGTAGATGGCCTTCCCAAGAGCAGTATTGCGAAGAGAACTGTAAGGTAGCAAGTCCAAGTAGAAGCGTTAATGGAGAGTCTGCGGTAAGTGGAGAAGACAAGGACGGCAGCGACGAATGGTGGGTCACGAGTCGATCTTTCTCCAACCCCTGTCAATTGTGTATCGGCGGATGTTCGAGATGGAACGAGGGGGAGATTGCCCAATCGATAGCTCGCCGTGAGCTTAAGGTATATAGAAAAGCTTTACTAGCTTATCGCTCTGTGCAATATCTAAGAAACAGCATTCAAGCATGTAATTCATTAAGGGGAAGAGATTTCTGTTTGTTGATGTTGCAATATCCTATCATGCACGGCTGGATGATCCTCTACTGCAAGCTGCGATTGGTCGTCCTCTCCGCTTCCTTGCAGTCGGCCTAATCACTAGTACGCAACATTCGAATGTAGATTGGCTTGCTTAATGCTGATGCAATCTCGAATCGGTAGCGACTTGCGTGAAGGTAGCCCGAATGTCCTCTCTGATAAGCTGAATAGAAACACCTCTGGATAGAACATAGGTGAATAGAGACGTCCAACAATGTACATCTAGCATCTCTTACGAAACGTTTGGTAGACAAGCAAGCCTGTTGACTTTAACCCTAATCCCTCCAGCCAAATGACCTAAACCCTTGCTCCCGGCTGCGAAAAACACCTGCAATGTAGCCTCCCTGGGCAGTGATCCCCTACAATACCACCAACGCCTTGCAATAGACACATCAAGTCACAGATACTCCACCATCGTTACTTTGCATAATTCGCTCATTGCAAGGGAACAACCTCAAACACAGGTCTCCCAAATCCCACACGCACCATTTAGTCTTTCCCATTCTACTCTTGCTTCACCACGACGCCGTTGGCTTGCCCGTTCAACCTACCTTCACCACCCGCATCGGGCTCCTGCTTCAGGTTCACAATCCGCTCGTACATGCTCCGGATGCTGGCGCCTGGAGTTCCTGCGTTGGGCCAGAATGATGCAACGAAGTCCCTAGAAGAAGCGTTAGATAAGAAGATGTTCTCGCGAGTAGTCAGAGCTTACCAGAACGAAGCCTCGAGACCATCGTCCTCTTCAGATGGGTCCGGGTCTTTGACCAAGTCAGCCACGAGATCCCCAATCTTCACCAATTCGACTCTCAGAACGTTTGCGCGGGCAGCCTTTTCGGGCAACCTGTCCTTCGTGGCACCTTGAACGGCCTTTAAGCTTCCCTGCACTGGTGTAAAGAGCTTCCACATAAGCTTGTCCACTTTAACACCATTCGTATCATTCTCGTTGCTATGGCGATGGTGGTGTGGCGAGTGGTGGTGACGCTCCTCATGCCTGACGTGATCGCTGCTTGGCCTAGGCCTAACGTCGCTCCTAGGGGTATGACCATTGCGCTCCCCAGTGGAGACACGGCGCTCAATGCTATTACGGCTGCGATGCTTCTCTGATTCGCGGTGGACTTTCCGAGCTGCCGACGGAGCTGGTGACGCGGAGACACTCGTTCGAGCATCCGTTATCTTGGCATACATTCCATTTTTCTTGTTGTTGCGGTGATGGTTCTCAACCGCACGCTTAGCGGCCAGATTAGTCCCATTGCTGGTTTTCTCTTTGAGAACCGAAAGGAGATAATCAGCACGGCGTACAAGATGGACCGCTCCTGGTGATTTGACGGCCTTCTCGGCGACCTTGCTTCTTTCTTCTTTCTTCTCGACACGATGCTCTTCAAGGAAGAACTTGTCTCTTAGACCTAACTCCTCGTCATCTCGAATTTGACTCCAAGCACCGTATCCGTGTTTGACAATACCGACGCACAGCATGCCATCCTCCCGTGAACCCCAGTCGCAGCTATATGTAGCCCCTTTTGAAGCTTCAGGAATTCGAAAGCTTTTTCGCTCAGAGAACTTCCCTACTTCGTCCTTCAGCATCCTCATCTCGCCAGGTCGTTCCACGATCGTCTCTGCGTTATTGCGTTTCACCCCTTTGAAGTCGAAGAGAACTGCTTTCCTGTCCTTCTTTGTTAAGATCTTGCCCTGCCGGCGCTCCAAATCTTCGATTCGATCTTGATCCTCCTTCATCAATCGTGAGGCTTCATCAATAACCTCTTGCAAAGACGCTTTCAGAACGTCCCGATCCCTTGACACTAGGCGAGCTTCTTTGACCAGTTCGTCGCCACGGTCGTCAATCGAGCCGTATCGCAGGAATCCGCGGATCAAGTTACGTACCTCCTTTTCGCTTAACGGTCGCTTTGGATCCTGACCAGGTCGTTGATCCGAGTCTTCAGCGGCAGCATCAATCGCAGCCATATCTCGAGCACGCTTCTTCGCAGCCCGCTCTTCTCGTTCCTCATCCGCTTGTTTTCTCTTCCTGGGTGCGTTTTGCTCGATCACATCAGCAAGATACCGCTCATCAGCTTTCTTCTTTTCTTCCGCCTTAATTTCATCCAGCTGATCTTTGGGGATGATTTGATCCCATTCCAGGTCAAGCTTGACGTCCATATACTCAAAGCTTTTGAGGAATTCCTCGCCACCATCCGCAGTAATGCTTTCTGGTTGTTCTGTTTGATGCTCTTCAGCGTTCTCTAGAACAGCATCAATATCGAGCTCTTCAAGCTTCTTTTGATTGTCGGACTGAAAGAACATTTTCTCCCCTCGACGCTTGAGAATGCGCGATATGTCTTCCGATGAGTTTGGCTCCGCAATGCCTTTACCTACACGTGCCATTCGGTCGGTTATTTCTTTGGCGTCCTTATCAGTGACACCGCGCTGTATGGTGATGAATTCAAGCATTAACTTATTCCGCGCACGTTCGAGGACTTCCTCTTCAACCGTCTCTTTGGAGACAAGCCTATATATACTGACAGGCTTGGTCTGACCAATCCGGTGAGCACGAGCCATGGCCTGGAGATCAGCTTGAGGGTTCCAATCCGAGTCGAAGAGAACTACAGTGTCTGCGGTCATTAGATTGATGCCAAGTCCTCCTGCTCGAGTTGAAAGGAGAAAGCAAAAGTCATTACTGCCTGGCGCGTTGAAGTGATCGATAGCCATGCGACGGGGTCCTGCTGCTATTGTGCCGTCGAGTCTCTGAAATTGGTAGTTTCGGTAGTGCAGATAGTCGCCGAGGATGTCGAGCATCTTGACCATCTGGCTGAAGATCAAAACGCGGTGGTTGTCCTTCTTTAACTTGGTGAGCAATTGATCGAGGAGCATCATCTTTCCGCTACTTGTAATCAATCCTTTCAAGATATCTTCGCGTCGCTCGCTCCCGGCTAGGATCTTCTGTTCGGCGTTGGGGAACATGAAGGGATGATTACTTGCTTTCTTCAGTTCCATCATGATATTGAGTAGAGATTGCTTTTGACCCTTTCCACCCTCGTTGAGTGCTGTATAATTTCGAGTAAGGATGTTTTTGTAGTAGTCTAGCTGAACGTCGGACAATTCAACACGAATGATCTTCTCCGTTTTCGGAGGGATATCGTTCTCAACCTTATTCTTTGTGCGGCGAAGCATATATGGTTGGATTGCCGCAGTCATTTCGTTAATTTTCTGGCCGGCTTCCGCAGAAGTGAGGTCCATGTCCTCATCAATTTTGATTTTGCCTGGCATGAGAAAATCCATGAGCGCAGAGAGCTCGCCAAGGGTATTCTGCATTGGTGTACCAGTAATAAGAAGCCGACTGGGTGCTTTGAAATCGAGTAATTTAGCGTACAATTGAGATTCGCGGTTTTTGAGTCGATGGGCCTCATCGACAGCCATGAATTGCCATTTGATTTGAGACAGAAAAGCCGAGTCCTGGAGAATATATTCGTAGGTCGTGAGGAGTATATGAAACTTGGCTTTTCGAGTATTACCGTCAGATAGGAGCTCGTGTTCCTTGATAATGTTTCGGGCAGTTTCATTGCCGTTGTATACAACGTAATTGATATCAGGAGTCCAATTATCGAAAGTTTCGGCCCAGGACGGCATGGTCGAAAGGGGCACGACGACAATGAAGGGGCCTTGCTGCTGTCGATCATGCCGAAGCCAATTCATGAAGGCAACACTTTGTACCGTCTTCCCAAGGCCCATCTCGTCGGCCAGGATTACATTATGACCTTTCTGCCAATTGTATCCCAAGAAGTTGAGCCCCTTCATTTGGAATTCACGAAGTGTCCCGTGCTTGATATAAGACGGCTGCTCTTGCAGATGTTCGAATCGTCTTCTCGAACGCGGGTCCGATTCGGCTTTGTTCGATTGCGGTAATGAAAGGGTACGGTCGAGATAGCGGTCGATCTGATGTTGTGCAATGTTGCTGACCAAGCTGGCATTCTCCCAGGTGCACGAGTCGTAGTAAAGTCCCTTCCCTTCAGAGTATTAGTTTGGATGACGTGCGAGACAAGAAGCAGCGTACATTTGACCAGATACTCTATGTCGCCTTCGTCATCTTTTCGCTTTCCAATCACCCTATCGACTTTCACGTAATCCTCAAGAGCATCAGCATCACGCTCTCGATCTAAGTTCCATTTCTCTTTCTCTTCGGGTGGTATATCTTCATCCCATGTCATGTGGACGTCCTCCAGTACGACTTTGCGAAAATAATTTTCCAGCCGACGTATACCCTTCGAAGAGGCCAATCCGGCATTGGTCTCCCATGTCGCATGAATGTGAGCTTTGCCCTGCCACTTGATCTGTGTATTTTCAGCATATATTTATGGTAGGTTGACAGGGCAGTAGACAAGGGTCATACGTACATAGTACTCGAAGTCGTCCCTTCCAGGAATAGTGGCTTCTGTGTCTATTCTAGATTAGTCGCAGTCCGAGCAGGTCCATCTGGCAAACATACTATCTTTGTCGAGTAGCCGGTGGTTTAAGACTGCATCGATCGCTGGTGCATCATCCTCAGGGGTAGCCCAGTAGCTTTGTGGCATCGTATCGGCCTCATCGTCAAACATATCATCATCATCCTCGTTGTAATTCGATACCTTCGCAGACTTTCGGGTCGAGAAGCGTACCTCCCCATGGGCTGGAGTAATATCACGGGCAGGTTGGAGTGAGCGGCGTTGATACTTCTTTGCGGCTAAAGCTCGACGAGATCCACCATAGGCGTCTATATCCGACTCGCTATCCGACAGCGACCGTGCAGAGGGCGTATGCTGTTTCGATGCTAGCATAAGTGTCAGCAATTGAAGTCACTAGTAGACGTCAATGGCTAAGACTAAAGTGGGAAATGACATACCTTGATTGGAAACGAGGTGTCTCCGTCGCTTTCGTGGAGGACCACTTTGTATGTCCGAACCAGAGTCGTCATCCTCGGAATCATCATCGACCTAATATATATCATCAGATTAATAAATTTGTATAGTAAAGTGCAGGGCGGCTCACAATTTGACGTGACAATCGAGGTCGACCCTTGCGAGATTGGGTTAGTGAGCTATCTCAGGCGTACAAACCGGCCGACTTACGCTACGTCGAAGGCCATAGAGCTCAGGATCGTTCAGCATGTAGTCGTCAGGTCCGAGGCCTGCTTTACGCTTCCGTTGTCTGGGGGAGTCTTCTGACGACGAACGAGCATCGTTGCCGGATCTGATGTCGCCGAGGGGTGGTGTGGCCATGTTGTAGTCAGGATCGTCCGATCCGAGTGCATCCTCGTTATGCGATGATTCGTCATCTGACTCCTGCATCATGGTGTTTTTCCCTGCATCATATTGTGCACCATTTGAATAGGATGTAGGAGCATTCGGGAGATCTATCGCTTCGGAGAGGTCGCTTTCGCTGTCTGGTGTTGTGACTCCATTCGGCCCAGGCCCTGTAGACGTAGAAGAGAGATGTCCATTCGAATAGTGGAGTTTAGATGTCGTTGGCACCGATGTCTGATACATCAGGCTGCTCGCTAGTGTACATAGATATTAGCATTGAACAACGGTGAAAAGCCACAAAGGGTTCGCGCAAACAGGGCAGATGAGCAGACAGTAGGCGACCCAGGAAAAGGTGCTTTAAGGTCTGAGGAACTGGTTGGAGAAGTGCAATCAATAGTATTCGATGGGACCATTGATACTGGTGATGAGATTGATGAAAAGCGATCTGCAGGTGAACGACCGCCCTGCAAGCCTGGAGACAATTCTGGCTGACAGAGAGTATACCTCAGAACTGTCACCTTCTAGGAACAGGCTGAAGAGCTAGGAGCTAGGTAAAAAGGTATATGGGGTCGACTTATTATAGACATCCAAGTGCAGATTGGCACGGGCAGCCTACTGTTGAGCATAGATGTCGAAAATGTGGGGCATAGACAGAGACAGACACGTTTGGTAGACTTACAAGCCATGGCTAGGAGAGCATCTGTCGATAAATTTTGTCAGTGTCTGCGTGGTGATGTAGTGGGTACGTCGAATGGTTAGGTGTAGGAGGATTATTGTTAAAGAACATCGGCTGAGCAAAGAGCCGCCTTGCCGCAAGCTTGCCAAGCCTCACCCCGCTAAAGATTCCCACTTCACGAAGTAAATTCCTGCTCCAATCTACGACAAAATCTCCGTTGCGACCGTCTTTTCACATTGGGCTGTCAAACACCATCGCTGGATACAAGTGGGCTTCCTCCCAGAGTCTTCTCCGTCCACTGTGAGCCTGAGCGGCCAAAATCTTCCACCCTGATCGCAAGCCCTCGGAAACATTCGCCAAACCACGATGTCTGACAGATTAACCCGGTAGGTACTCTGACCCGTCAGATTAACTATTTGGAAGGTCTCTCTAATCAGTTTCTGCTCTATGTAGAATTGCTATTGTCAACAACGACAAGGTACGAAACGATTACCCTCCGCATATACCTCCCTAAATAGCTGCTAATGACTGTGTCTTCCAGTGCAAGCCAAAGGTACTGCAACAAAGTTGTACTTTGCAAACTTCGAACAGCACTGATGCCTTCTCCAGAAATGCCGCCAAGAGTGTAAGAAGTCTTGTCCGGTCGTGCGCACCGGCAAGCTCTGCATCGAAGTTTCGCCGGAATCAAAGATTGCCTTCATCTCAGAGCGGCTATGTATAGGATGCGGTATTTGCGTGAAGAAATGTCCCTTTGCGGCCATCAATATAATCAACTTGCCTACGAACCTGGAGTCACAAGTCACACACCGGTACTCAGCCAATAGCTTCAAGTTGCATAGACTGCCCATGCCCCGTCCGGGTCAAGTACTGGGGCTAGTGGGAACGAATGGGATTGGTAAAAGCACCGCTTTGAAGATACTCAGTGGCAAATTGAAGCCGAATCTGGGCCGATATAATGACCCGCCGGATTGGGAGGAGATCTTGAAATACTTCAGAGGGTCCGAGCTTCAAAGTAGGTTTGCAGCTACAAAGATTTTTCAATCACTGATAAGGTGCAAGATTATTTCACGAAAGTTCTGGAAGATGATCTTAAGGCTGTCGTCAAGCCGCAATATGTAGACCAGATACCCAAAGCCGTGAAGGGGCCAGACAGAACCGTGGAGTCGCTGTTGAAAGCGCGCAATCAAATGGACAATATGGACGAGATCATGGATGTTTTAGGTGGGATCTTTAGTCCGCTCTATGGATCAAGCTGATGTCTCAAAGAATTGAATCAAGTAAAGGACAGAGACATTGGCCTGCTAAGTGGAGGCGAATTACAACGGTTTGCAATTGGCATGGTTTGTGTTCAACAGGCTGATGTGTAAGCCGACACCATACTGCTTGTGATTGGTCGACCACTTACGTGTCTTAGATATATGTTTGATGAACCATCATCGTATCTTGACGTCAAGCAGCGTCTCGCCGCCGCAAGAACCATTCGTAACCTACTCAGACCCGACGATTACGTCATCGTTGTGGAGCACGATTTATCTGTCTTGGACTATCTTTCCGACTTCATCTGCGTTCTCTACGGCAAGCCGGCTGTCTACGGAGGTGCGTTGTATCTTGGATTGTACTCTATTCCCTTAACAAACTTTATGGGAGGTGTAGGGTATACGGCCTATGTACTAACTCTTCAAATGTGTCGCAAACCCTCAGCGTATTTGGAATTAAACAGATGCTGATTTCAATATTACCCAGTGGTCACCCTCCCAGCCTCAGTCAGAGAAGGCATCAACATCTTCCTCGATGGCAATATCCCTACAGAGAATTTGCGTTTCCGTGATGAATCTTTAACGTTCCGTATTGCTGAAGTAGGTGAAGATTACATGGCCGACAAAGCAATGAGCTACAGCTACCCAGCGATGGAAAAGACCCTGGGTGGATTCCATCTCAAAGTTGAGCCTGGGAAGTTTACAGACTCCGAAATCATCGTTATGATGGGGGAGAACGGGACCGGCAAGACGACTTTCTGCAGAATGCTAGCTGGCGCGGAAAAGCCTGACGGTAGAGGCTCCGTTCCCCCAATGAATATTTCGATGAAGCCTCAGAAGATCACACCCAAATTCACAGGCACAGTCCGACAGCTTTTCTTCAAGAAGATCAAGGCTTCATTCCTCAGCCCCCAGTTCCAGACGGACGTCTACAAACCTCTCAAGCTCGACGATTTCATCGATCAGGAGGTGCAGAATCTTTCCGGCGGTGAACTTCAACGTGTGGCCATTGTCTTAGCTCTCGGAATTCCCGCAGATATCTACCTCATCGACGAGCCAAGTGCATACCTGGATTCAGAACAGCGAATCATCGCCGCACGCGTGATTAAGCGTTTCATCATGCACGCCAAGAAGACTGCTTTCGTCGTGGAGCACGATTTCATCATGGCCACGTACCTGGCTGATCGCGTCATCGTCTTCGACGGCCAACCATCAGTCGACGCAAAAGCCAACACACCGGAAAGCTTACTCACTGGCTGTAACAAATTCCTGAAGAACCTCGATGTCACCTTCCGCCGCGACCCGAACAGCTTCCGGCCTCGTATCAACAAATTTAACAGCCAAATGGACCAAGAGCAGAAATTGAGCGGGAAGTATTTCTTCCTGGAGAATGAGAGTTGAGGAGGGCATCCCAAAGAGCCCACCCAAGAACAACAATACCTCTCCCGATATTGATGTCGCGAAGACTTCGGGCGCTGGTGAAGGCGCCTGCAAGCGCAGCGCAGGTCTCCCTGAGGAGGTGGCATGTGCTGATGAGGACGACGATGGAGATGATTGACGGTGGCGATGGCGGTCTACCTCCTGTCAATTCCTACAGTTCTACTTCCTAATCTAGGGAAACTGAGCACTCACTGGGCACAATCATCCGGTCATGTAAGGAATTGATGGGTCAAGCTAGGTGATCGCCGTCTTATGGTGGATGAATCACGAGAAATTGATATCAAACACGAAATTAGAAAGCGAATAGGCAACCTTTTCTACGCGCTCTGTAGCAAGATGAGGGGTGATCCTTGAATGTATATATCGGATTTTCCACCTCTACAGCTGCAAAACTGCTACCGTATGAGGCAAACATGTCGTATTGCATATCAATCGGCACAATCTCTAGTCAGCTGCTTCAAATATGTACTACATATTCAGTTTCAGGGCGCTCCATCCACCATCTAGCCAACTATTCCTTCAAAGCGAGGGCTTGGAGTAATGCCTACATAGCTTGTAGAGACGTGGATCAAAGGCCAAATTTTATGTTGGTTTTCCTGATACCCAGTCCAAGCTTGAGCTGTGCAGTGTTTGTGAGCACGTCAGAGCTTTTTCTTTGGAAGAAGGTTCGCTGTTGGTTAACCTGTAAGGCTAGAAGATTACATATTTTACATAATGGATTTGGTGTTTAAATATCAAACAATCTCACTTGACGGACTAGAGACTGAATCGGTCATAATGTGTACTTTGCGTATGCTCGTAATATATGTAGTCGTTCCAAAAAGTCCCAACCGATTTCACATCGGAGAAGGCGGTCCCTCCTGACCCGGTTGCCCTCCATCATCCGCCGCCTCGACTCCACCCAGATCATCCCTCATGAACTTAGTATTATACCCCAAAATACAATTCACAATGCTCCAATCGCCCTCATGCCCCACCCAATCGCACACCACAATTCCCGTACTCCCATCCCCAACCCCACAGTCATCCTCAGGCATGTTATGCTTCGTGCACAAGAAATCCACAATGGCAGGGTTCAGTTTGGCAGCGATCTTATCGGGCCAGCAGCTCTGCTTCCAGAAGTTGCTGGCGGTGAGGAAGTTGATGTAGAAGGGCTGCTTGGCGTCGGAGCCTGGAGGGGGGCAGACGCATTTTGCCGCTCGTTTGAGGTGGTCGATGGAGTATTGGATTTTCTTTTCGATTGTTTCGGTTTCTAGGACTTCGTAGAAATCTTGGATGCAGAGGTCTCCGCTTGGACAGAGGGAGTTTGGCGTGTTATCTGCCCATGTGTCTGCGTTGATGCACCAACCAGCACCGCCCCATTCGTTATTGAGGCCTTCTTCGAGCCTGAAACGCCTCACCAGTACGATCTTGCCTCTCGCTTCCCCGAGGGTGGGGATACGAGGGGCGGTGAACCACTTGTTGACATCGCCAGCATAGTGGTCTCGCATGATGCGGCTCAATTGCTCATCAGTAGCATTTCCTGGCCCTTCACGCTTGACGGACATGATGACCGTTTCGGAGGGGTTTTGCTCCAGGAACGCAAAGACGTCGTTGACGACTGGGCGGAAATGTTGCGCGCCTTTGAGAGAGATTGGAAAGACGCCATGGACGAGAGTTAGACCGTCTTTGGTTGGGTCGAGGGGTGATTCGGGCTGCACTCGGAGATCGAGGAAGCGGACTCCGTTGTCGAGTTGTTGGCGGACGGTAGTGACTTGGCAACGGACAGAGGGGAGGGCGCGGTGGTGGGTAGGTGAGTTGTGGGTTCCGGGGATGGATAAGGCGGAGAGGGGAACGTTGTCAGATATACTGTGCATCCAAGAAGAGGTTCTATAGCGGGGAAGTAAAACGAGATGATGTTGGTCAGGATGATAGATCGTAGCGTGATCGTGACGGGGGTTAGGTGTCAACGGCAGAAGATTCTGGGCTTGGGTTGATGATTCTATGATATGGGTTTGGTAGAGTTCGCCGTCAATGTCGAAGATAATATTCAGCGTCTGTTTTGGCACATTTGCCGGTTTGATATCGGCTTTGCAAGTTTCCAGAGGTGGGAGGTGTACAGAGACGTCTTCCAGATGGCTTGTTGGAGGATTGGCGTCCGCAGGTGTAGACTTGAACGATGTGAAATTGAAGCGTCCTCCGAGTGTCGTGTGCTGCAGATCTTGTATTTCATAATGCTTGACCGTAATGGGAGTTGTGGTGAGATTACGGATTGTCATTGGAGAAGCCGCCATGGCTGATAATGAAGGCTGGAAGGCTTCCACTGGAGAATAAAAGATGCGCGTCAGAAAATAACAAGCTGTTGTTTCTTTAAGGAAATCCGCCTTCCAAGGAAGGTATTTAGCACAGAAGATCGCGAGTACAACTTTTTATATGAGAAATTTCGTCCAATGCTAGCTTAAACAAGAACAATTGTACCAATGTAATACACTATGATAGCACTGCGATTGGTGTAGATGCAAGAGAGTATAGATTAGATAATTGACATAGATACATACACGCAAAGGAAAGCAGGTTTCAGGATGTTGTTGGCCAAAGTTGCTTTGGCCTGATGCGGGGAGCGGAAACAATTCCGCCTTGCCCAAATAACCCTATTTAACTGCCCCACGTGCCCGCCTAAATTAACCTCTTGCGAGGACTTCTTCAATCAACCCAGGTGCTGCATCAACGACTGCCGACCACAGGCTCTGCTCCAGAACTTCCATAAGACACCGAGCAGCAAACATGTCTCGCGAAGCCTACGTCGCGCCGACTCTTCAACCCCAGTCCTCCCTCGCCGCGATCAGCGATCCTACAACTCAATACCTCTGCGGCGAATGCAACAGCAAGGTGCAGCTGAAGAAAGGTGATCCGATACGATGCAAAGACTGCGGACATCGGGTGCTGTACAAAGAGAGGACGAAAAGGTACATTCACTGTAACGATACTGATGGACTTAGTTGTGTTGTTAACCCTTTGGGTGATAGAATGGTGCAATTCGAGGCGCGGTGACGAGAGGCCAGGGGCAACACAAGGTTGTGGTGTAGCGTGCGGAGCCACGAGTGTACAGGAGGCAGGATGATATTACGAATTCCATTCAACTGGCAAGTGCTTAGAAAGTGGCGTTTGGAATAATATGAAGCTCGGTGCTGTCTGACGAATCACGTGGTACTATCACTGACCAAGCTTCGGTGCGAGAACACTATTCCATCTCGCAGTGACGACCTCCTAAGATATCGTATTGGGAGACAATAGCCCTAGCAATGTGATCCTCTCAAGCTTTATGGATCTGAAGATCACCATTTGTATGCTATCCCCACACCCGGTTTCTGGTGGAGCCGAAGCATTTTTTGGTGGAGCCGAGCATATGTAGCCACCAACGAAGTGCAGTCTAAATACAGTACAGTGTCCTCAAACCTTGGGCCACAGACATCGTCTTCTTAATCGCCAGGTTCTAAACTCAAGGAGCGTTTGAGACACCTGTCCAGCTTCGTATGCTTCCTCTTTGGCCTTCAAGTACTCCTCTTCTGTTGGATGGAGCAGCTTTCTGTGGAGGGAGTCGGCGGTGGCTCTCATTTGCTCGGTTGTCCAACGTCTACCCGCACAGTCCGGTATAAGGTGACCATTGTCGGTGAAAACAACAGTGGCATGTTGTATTGGCAAAACCAGAAGCCAAGAGAAAGGATGATCTGTTCGATTATCAAAAACCGGTGTATCAAAAAAATGTGGGGGAAAGCCTGTTAGAGTGACATCGTGGTCAAAACGAATGTGTAGGGTCCGTACCCCTGGCAAATTATCAATGACGGAGGACCGCAGCGCTCTTCTCCAACCCGCCGTCGTCTCCGGAGTTATTGTCGATCGAAAATGGAGCTTCACCAGCCTCGTTTTTTGTATGAAATTCGATGTCGCTATAACAAAGTCTTCAAATGACCGGGCATCGTTGAACGAGAAAGTGTTCGTGCTCCATAAGACCGATGTCCCCTCCTCGTAGACCTGACGGCAGACGCGCAATACCGAGGAGTGTAACCTTGTACAGGGAATTTCCTGTCCCAGCACAGATCCTTTAAAAAGAGCACATCTTGAGTGACGTTTTGCACAGGTATCCTTCGGGTATTCGGCTCCAGTTAGAGGCTTTACGGGATCTATGAGGATGCTGGGACATTGATACTGGCCCTCTAAAGTCTGTATAGGATAAACTGAACTGGGAAAAGTTCCATGTTCGTGTGTGACGTCCTGGCAACTAGTCTTTGAGGCTTGGTACGCCTGATCCTCTGAAAACTGTGCAACGCAGATTGAATGGCGGATAGACCCCTTCTCCCCGGACTTGATGTGGATCAACTGCCCACCTACCACGAGTGTGATGATTATATTGCGCAATTCGACGGGAAGCCTGAGTAGAGGAGAGGCTGTAGCATTACAATCGGTACTGTACTCCTTAGTAGCGTACTAGAACCGTTGCAGTAGCTCACATTGCTTTAATCGGCACCAAAGGCGATACAGTGACAGCTCCCTCCATCCGTAGTATTTGAGAAGCTTCTAGGTAAGCCTTCGAGGATGTCTTAAGGTTAAAGGCATTTCATAAATTCTCGAGCCGTCTTGGATCTCTGAAAGCGCCGCTACTTCAGCTTTATATTGACCATTCGGACGTTGAATTCGACGAGTAAGGGTTGGACGTCCAACGAAAGCAATTGCAACTGGCTTCTGCTCAGATCCAAAGGCCTCGAAAACTCTATCAAATGCTACTGAGATAAAGTAATGATTGAGCCAAGTGTCGCTGGATACTTACCAACTAGGTAGGTTTCTCAGGCTGGAGTCTCTTTTGTGTAGAATGAAAACACTCACTTTGCGAAACGTATGGCTGGCAGAACTACAAGACGTGACACCTGTTACAGGTATGCTCTACATGGAAGATGTCTAATCGTAAATCAGGCTTCATTTGATCATGCCGGAACACTGTAAAGAATTCGAGGCAATACCTGCACTCTGAAACTAGCGTTGAACTTTAAAACCGTGACTGATGGAATAAACCACAACATAAACCGTACATCCTCTATTGATGTTGCTCATCGCATGCAAATTTATACCAATACAGAGTACATCAGCGTCAAACTACATTCTTCAGTAGTCATTCTCTCACAATGCCTCCCCGCCTCCGTCTGTGCCCGCAATGCCTCCATCGCCTCAACCGCCGGATCACCTCTCCACCCTCGCATAGATATCTCTCCACCGTCTCAGCAATTGCCCCCGCGCCACCCATTCACCAAATGACCACCTCCCCGCCCCCTATCACTAGATTTCCACAAACACAACCACCCTCCCACAAGCCTCCCGAGTACCGCAAATCGCAACTCCACCGGCAATACACATCACTGCTCCGATCTACACCGCTCATGCTCCTCTTCCAACACAACAACCTCAAAGCTACCGAATGGATGTCGATACGCCGCGAAGTGCACAGCGCTCTTGCGAAAGTGGACGAGAGTCTTGATACAAACCTAGCGCCCTCAATCAAAGTACAGGCGATCCAGGCAGGTATATTCGAATCTGCTCTGCTGGTTGCGGAATACTACAATCCAGAACAACATGCAACTCCATTCACACCTCACCCAACGGACCCATCAACCCAGTCTTCCGCTGCTATAGCAAACCATATACCGGATGCCAAAGACCCAACCCTTACTCACTTCCTCTCCCGCACAGCTCACGATGCTGTTTCGAAACACAAATACACTCATTCTCTCCGCCCCCTCCTGTCAGGCCCTCTCGCAATTATGACATTTCCAACTGTGACGCCTCAGCACATGCGTGCTGCCCTTAGCATTCTCTCTCCCAAAGCCCCCACCTTCGCCGCCCCGACGAGGAGAGCAAACCCAGGCTATCATGACGCGAGCGTGCAAGCTGGTTTACAAAAGCTGCTATTACTGGGAGCGAGGGTAGAAGGTAAAGTGTTTGATCAGGAGGGAACTAGATGGGTTGGGGGCATAGAGGGAGGGATGGAAGGATTACGAGCACAGCTCATACACCTGTTGTCGTCTGTGGGTGCAGGTGTTACTGGAACATTGGAGGGGGTTGGCAAGAGTCTTTGGTTTACCATTGAAGGAAGGAGAGGAATGCTGGAGGATGAGGAGAAAGGAGACAAGCCAGAATCGTGAAATCTGCAGTTCTTCAATTGTACATTCATGGTATGGAGTCGAAGATCTGGTACACAAAAACTGTATAACATTATCGATGCGCCGAAGTGGGAACCCAGATGGATTAAATCTGCCATGGTACCTCATGGCTCTATAACGCCGACGCTGATGCCTTCCAATATGCGCTGATCTCCCGAACTACCGACGAAGTCGTGCCCATACTCATCACCGCCTTTCCCGATCTGCCCGCCACTTGTCTAACGTCTCCTGCCATCCCAATCCAGAGTCTCCACACCTCTCTGATACGAGAGCCCAAGTTCTTGATCTTATAATACTCTCCACGCTCCTCTCATTCCTGATCACATTGGCCAGTACCTCCGTCCTAGCTTCTGAAGGCAAGAACCTCCCACTGTATGGATCTGACCGCTTGTCAATCACGCGATCTCTCTCCTTGGCGGTTTCAATCTCTTTCAAGACAAGATCTGGATCGTTCGGATTCAGCGCTACACTCGCACAGTAATCGAGTACATCCGATCTCGTCTGCCACGATTGGAACAACACTTCATCTTTGAAGCTTCGGCAGGCTTCGGGGTCTGTAGGCCTTCTCTCGACAGGTCGTACTTGACGTTCTGAGGTAGAGGCAGGATCCCATAGTTTTCGCGAGGGTGTCATCAAGGCGTTGAGATTCTGGATTATCGAGTCATCGATCAGGCCGCGCGATATCCGGAGGAAGTCTGGCGGGAAGCATGTGGTCAGCTACGTTTGATCGGAGATAGACTCGAGGGGCTGCACCTCTCAGCGCGGTCTGATTGAAGCAGAATTGGGGTGTAAGTTTCGGCTTGCCAAGCGACTCTGACATCCTCCTCTTGACGGTCGGACTCACGTCCACGACCTTCTCGCGCTGCTTCTCACTTTTCGCCGTGGTCCAAAAAAGGCCCGCCACCTTGACAACAAGAAAGAAAATAGCAAATGACTCAAACAACTAAGGTTGGAAGTGCAGCTCTAATGCACTTGTAGCGCCTTCAGTGCGGAGATCACCACTATAAGGGGGCAAAATTCTGTAACAATAAATGGTAATGTTCTCAGACGTACCATGGCTTGATGATGCTGCCAAGACCGTCAGCGCTAATTACAAGCGCTGCGCTTATCTCAGTTTCGCGACGCGACTAGATCGTAGATTGACGCGCTGTCAGATCGGATATGAGATATCATGATCATTTGGTATAAATAATTTGAAACGTATCTGCGGCAACAGCACGTGTCAGCGTTGAACGAATGGGACGGAAATCCCACAATCTTTGAGAAAAAGACGGTTATTCGAAGGCGGCATCCTCAACGCTTCTTTCACGGCGTAGTGGTATAGCGCAACTTCGTAGACAACAGTGCTGAAATCAATTCTTCTGGGATCAATATTGAATTTTAGTGGACGAGGCATTTATCATGCCCGAGATAGGGGAGGGTATTGGTCCAATACCCATTCTGTCTCGAATACATGCTAATAAGAGACCATACAGTCGCTCGTGTGGTACATTACATTCGCAAGCATCTAGTCGGTAAGACATTGGCAAAAGTCACTGCGGAGAAAGACGAAAATGTATTTGGCAAAGTGGGCACCTCGGCGGAGGAAATGGTAAAACAATTGACGGGCAAGAAAGTTGTCGATGCTAGACAGCAGGGTAAATACTTTTGGTATGTTGTTGTTTATGATAAGTCATTGATCTACATCCTTTCATAAAGTATGCAATAGAGTCCTCAGTTTAAAGTTTTGCCGATTCTTCTTGCCCGGTTGTCTAGCAGAGTTCTCAGTAGCTTCCCCACCGTCATGCAATATCGAATAATATATCAAAGCGTGAGAATGATTGCCTTATGCTGAGGATCCTACAGGATGGTTATGTCGTCGCCACCACATCCCCTGATGCATTTTGGCATGGCTGGCTGGTTCAAATTCCGCAATGAAGAAACCTTCTACTACAAACCTAGTAAAGTCGAAGACCCCCTATGGCCGCCCAAATATTGGAAATTCGCCGTCGAAACTGCAGAAGCGCCAAAATGCGAGGCTGCATTTGTTGACTTTCGGAGATTCGCCAGGATCAGACTGATCGAATGTGCAGCGGAAGATATCAGAAATGTATCTCCTTTGGTGGAAAATGGCCCAGATCCAGTCATCGACAAGGGTGTTTTGACGGTAGAATGGTTGACCGACAAGTTGGGAAGTAAGAAGATCCCTATCAAGGCGTTGCTGTTAGATCAGGCCAATATCAGTGGTATTGGTAATTGGGTTGGGTGAGTACAAAATTCTGCTCGTACATTCAAACCGTGCAACCCGGATTTTCTGATACCTTCAGTGACGAGATTCTCTATAACGCCAAGATACATCCCGAACAGTACTCCAACACGCTATCCGCCGCGCAAGTAAAACAGCTCCACAAATCCATCCAATACATCTGTAACTTCGCTGTCGACCATCTTTCAGATTCTAGCACCTTTCCAGAAGAGTGGCTTTTCAAACACCGCTGGGGCAAAGGCAAAAAGGACAAATCGACCACTTTACCAAACGGTGCCAAATTTGTCTATTTGAAAGTGGGAGGAAGGACGAGCTGTGTAGTGCCGAGTGTGCAGAAGAAGACTGGACCTGTCGCTAAAGATGTCGATGAGGGGGATGATGAGGATCAGGATCTGGAAGAGGAAGAGGAAGAGGAAGAGGAGAAACCGGAACCGAAAGCTGGAAAGAAAGCTTCGAAAACGAAGAAAGAGAACGTAGACGAGTCGGCGGCTGAGCCTGCAAAGAAATCCTCGAGGGGCAAGAAAAGCGGTACCAAGCAAGAAGAAGAGTCTGCAGAAAAATTAGCCGTTGCAAATAATGAAGAAGACAAACCAGTCACGAAAGCCAACCAAAGCAAAAAGCGTAAAGCCAAAAGTGAAATGAAGGTCGAAGATGATAGTAAAACAGAAGACCCTAAAGCAAGGGAAGAAGGGAGCAAACCTGCGAGCAAGAAGCGAAAATCAAGTGTAAAAGCGAAGGCGGATGATCAAGACACAACGCCCAAAAAGCAGAAGAAGGGAAAGGCCGACGTCAATGGGACTAAGGAAGAGGCGTCCAAAGAGAGCGTTGGAAGGCGAAGATCAGGTAGGGTGAGTGGGAAGGGCGTATGATCCATTCGGAGTGAATAAATGGTACGTTGTATATATGTCATCCCTGGCAGAGGAACGTTGTACATCACTAGTTATTTTCTTCATAGTTGTACAGAATCTTGGTATTGGGTCGAGTCATAGGCTTTCTTTCAAGCTCGTGAGGATATAGAAGGAACACAAGACATCACATCACATCAAATCCACTTAGTCACGAAGAGCCGTTCCGGCACGGAGTAGAGATTCCAGCGAAACACCCCCTCTGGTATAAAGCTACAGCATGTCAAGCTGTGCCTGGACTCCAGGGACCCGGGTAAAACATCGGTGCCGTTGGGACTGATGGTATCAATGACAAACAACATCACTTATATAATCACGGTTAAGGAAGTGGAGCACTCATGGTAATCAAAGTATACCTCCCATGGAAATCTCAAGGAAAATTCGGATGAAAGGAATTTGACATTCCCACATCAGAAGAGCAAGTCTTCTTTTGTTCACAGTCAGTCCCTCCGCCCTCAAAAACTACCTTATTGCTTCGATACCGACACCCGTGCACAAAATCCTGCCTAATCGGCACAACGACACGATGATCTGCGGCAACGAATCCAATGACAGCCAGACATTAACGCGAACAAGTACTTCTGGTAGGGAAAATTAAGCACAGGAGACAGAGCGATCCGACCGATTGCTTCCATAGCTGACGGAAAGGGTTACTGAACGCAGGTGCGTCATTGAAGAGGTGTACAGACGCCTCAGGCTATGGAAAGGTTCAAGACGTTTGTGTGATGGGCAGTGTGATACGCATAGGAGGTGCGACGATTCCGTACAAGGTTATGCAGCTATCGCAACGACGGTTTGTTGTAACCCAACAACAGCTCAATGCGAAGACATCAAGAAAGGAGCCCAGTCCGATGGATATCCTTCGATGTTGCATTTCTATGATGTAATTTCATATCGTAGCCCTAGATAATGTTAATTCACCAACTCCATGCAAAGTCGTTGTGCGCATCGCTGAACCACAATTCAAACCTTCTGAAGACCCCCGTCATGCCGATCATTCGATGTATGCCCAAGACTGGCGCTTAAAATGCAAAGAAACGCCTGCCGCCCAATTCCCAGTCCCAGACACTTCATGCAGTTTTTGCTGGACCCCTACCAACTCCATTCATGTACCGCTGACGTTCAAGGACGGATCTCTGGGGGCACAGGTTCATCAGTCGAGTTGGTGAGCGAAAGATATGCAGTCCAAGCAATGCCAATCGTCGAAACAAAAGGCTAGGTAGAGGGTCAGCCAAGGGTCTAGCGAAACCGAGGGGACAAGCTCACGATTTGGAACTGTAAAGGAACCACCCTGAAGTTGAGAATTTGCACCGCAGGCCAAATGATGAAGTTCGCCTTCAGTGCAGGCAGGTATACGTCCTGGAACTTCCGTGCCACAGCTCGTCGTCCACCACCTTCCGTGACAGTCATGAAGGTGAAGAAGCAAGCCAGACCAATAGGCGCAAAGATCAATTGGTCAAAGCACACCCTCTGCATCGCAGGCACTGTCGCACTCTGTTTTGTGGTGGGAAACACTCTCCGAAGGAACGCGAACCACTGGTACTGCACTGGCGACATTATAAACCCATAGGACATAAATCTTGTCAACCGTTCAAAGTCGAAAGGTGGTGGGCCTGGTGTGCGGTGTGGTATGAGGAACTCAGTGGCATATGGGCTCTTCTCGTCATAGTCAGGCATCTCGATGCCGTCTGATATGTCTCTACCCATTGCCAGGTTTCGTTTTGACTTTGCTCGGATTGCTGTGAGAGATTGGGCCACCGTATCTGCTATTCCTCCTAAGACCTGTTGCGCATAGAGTTTTAGCACTTGTCCATTTCTTCGTTTTCCCAAAACTTCCGTGCGATCTGACATACAGCATTTGTGACCATGATTGTAAGGACTGTGCAAACCAGTCAGTTTCTGTTGCCCATTCAATAAGCCGGCGACTTGAACATACTTGGCTTGTCGGCATAGTATGTATTGAATTTGGCTATCAGCCGCGAGACGATAACCATCTCGATAAGGAATGCGATTGCGTGTAGGAGAGGCTAAGAATAGTAGAGTGAAGTTAGTGAAGTTGTACTAAGGTTGGCAGATAAGATGTTGTAAAAAAGATCGCTTAGTGGTATGTCGTGAAGTCATGACATCGAACAGAGAGGAAGGCACACACCACTCGACCATAGAGGTATCTGCTGTTGAGGGTGTCAAGGACTCTCCGCCTCGTTGAGTCAATCATCTTTGTTACTGGAACAACAGGAGTGCTCTAAGCTCAGAGTGGGAGGCGAGAGATGGGCGCCTTCGGAGGGTGGTGGGATTGTAGGAGATGCCGCTCAGCTGTTTCGGATGTTCGCACCTGCTGTACAGCAAGAGCTCATGTAAGTGGATGGAGAGAAGTGATATCTGGACAATAGCAGGCAGTCGCAAGTGGCTATTGTCGCTTTGTGGCGCAATGAAGATCCAAGGCCGTTGTTGGTTTCATGAGGCGCGCTTGACGTCGTTTGTCCCCCTCAACCCGGCAATCACAAAACGTCTATCCAATCGTTTCAAATTCTATAGTCCTAGGACCGTGTGCTCTTGTATGTCGACTTTGAACTAAGTGCTATCATTCAGCCATGACTGTCGACACCAATGAATTTATAGATAACTCATCGCTTGAAGTGCTTATACCCGAAGCTACTGATGTAGCAATTGAAGAGCTATGTTCGTACAAGACTACGAACGTTGACAATGCCACCCCTCCTGCCGGGCGTAGGAGTCTTCTGTATTTCGGTATGCATGTTGAACAGCCACGTGTTTCACGGTCTCACTCATTCTTAGGTCCGTGCTAGATGAAACCATAACAGCTTACATCCTCTTTCGGACCCCGAATCATGAAGAAGCTCGTCTCAAAGCCCACCTTTCTCGGCTCGTGGTCAATCTTGAAGTACAAGCATATGGCTTCCCAACCCGACCTTCGAGTGACCAGAATACGTCAAACGAGAGCCTCCCCTCTCGTAATGAAGACACATTATGGTCTGGCCGTATCGACACCTCACAACATCCTATGATGATACCTCAAGGAAAAGACGAACGCAGTTCGGCGGAGTACGTGCTAGCTCTCTGGAAAATATCGCTCCCTTTGAGTGGGTCATCATACAACTATTACACCTCAAAGACCGCTCATTGATAGTGGGTAGGCCGACCAAGGATGCGCTTGCAATCACCCACTATTGTCTTCAAGCCTACAGCGACTCTTCGTCCAAGCGAAGAGGAGAACAGCAACAAATTTAAGGATCCATACTTGCCAAGCGGCGTTCCAGCATCCACCAATTTGTTGGAGTCCCTGAAAAGTGACCTAGGGATCCAGAGAGCGAACCCCAGACTTTCTGCCGCCAGGCTATCCCGAATCAATCCAGTTGCCAGTGATGCAGATGCTACTGATCGTACCATCAAGACTAGTTCTACGAAAGCATATCGTGCACTTCCAGCACTTTCGAGCCGAGTTCGATATTCACGAGCGAATGGTCGAGCGGGAAAGCCTTCTATCATTGCCTCGCTTGATATTGAGACGGCTCCGTTCTCGAACGAGATAGTAAAACTCACGGCTGTTGACATGGAATTATCAGATGGGTCTACGGAAGATCTTGGGAAATCCTACTTACCGTTCCTGCCTCTCGAGTGCCAACCGAAAGACAATCCAATCTTTTTGTTCCGACTCATGCCTAATGAAACTGTGTCCGACAGCTCTCATCAAAGTTCGGCTCGAACTGTGCTCGTCACAGTACATGCTCTCGTTCTTGTCTCGTCAGTATGTCAGCCTAAGATTGAGATGCGGTGGAAGACTGGGGTTGACTTTTCGACCGCATTGAACCCAACCTACGGTGCCCCCGGTCAATCGATGCAGAGACAACGAAGACCTAATAACCTTTCAAGGACGCTTTCAAGTACCACTCTCAATAGTATGCATGCTCCAACTCGGGAACCAGACTTGACATCAGGAGCTACTCAGAAAGGGCAACGAGCTGTGTCGGTCAGCGACTTTGGCGTCTCTGTAACCTTCACCGCACCAAGAAAAATCCAACTTGGGCATCCCTTTGCTTGGAACGTCCTGGTCCTCAACCGCTCAAGTAAGCCACGACAGCTTGCTCTCACAGTTCTGCCGAACCAGAATCAGGGTTCTACTACAGGCCACACGTCCAAAACTCCCACAGCATCAGCTGGCGACCACTTAGATGTAGAAACTATTGGTGCAGTGATCGATGAGCGCTCCCTTTACAGAATGCATGGTAATGGGGTTCCCGATCGGGGGAAGTTGATAAGTCTGATCACCGATGTCAGGATTGGGTTAGTTTCCATTTACGCTAACACTCTCGTAATGCTGACCTTTCTCTTAAGTACTTTAGCTCCGGAATCTTGTATTGACGTTGAGTTGACATTGCTTCCTCTGGCCCTAGGATACTTGCAACTAGAAGCGGTACGGCTGACCGACCTGATGTCGAATGAATCGGTAGATATTCGAGATTTGCCAGATATTGTAGTTGAAGAGGCGGCTGTCGAAGACTGAGCTGGGCAGCGGTAATGCTTCTGCAATTGTACATAACAGCCCATCAAACACCAGTACATATCATCACTCATTGAAGTATCGATGAGTTAAGATTCATCCTGGCAGCGACTCCAAGTAGGAAAGCGAGGAGCTTGGAGTATTTTATACATCGCATCCAACGATGGTCGCATGGACGTCGATCTATAGGACTGGAGAAGTGTATATGTGTCACGTCTGCTTATGGCCCTTGCACCTTATAACAGTTACTATATCTACCCTCACCTCAAGCATTGATATGTCTCCTCTGAGGGCCAGGAAGAGCTATGCTGGCTTATACCTTTGTTACGCTCGTTGTTTTTGAGATTATAGCGCAACCAGTGGCCGTGTTTCCTCACAATTGGCCGTGCAATGGCTGCGTATAGAAGATCAGAGGAGAAGAGTATATTGATACACCATGATGCTTGCAGACGAGAAACACGTAGTGAAGCAATTTGTGAACGTAGCCACGTGACTGAGGCGGCATCTTCCGTTGAACCTTGCCTGGCCCGACAGAAATAAATTAGCAGCTCCACCTATCCCAAACCGATATCACTGTCTGCTTCATATGTAATCTGTCGAGGGTTTATTACGAGATACCATTCGAGCCTTGCGCCTCAGCTGCGCCAAACATGAACGGCATCAATGGTGTTGCGGCACCCCCTGCGCTCTGGTCTGAAGCCCGTAATGCTGAGGGTCGTGTCTATTACTACAATACAGTGACCAAGGCGACGCAATGGACCAAACCTACGGAATTAATGACACCAGCAGAGGTTAGAATCGTAATTTGTCAATCCGTTCCATTCTTTGAGCTGAACGTACATAGCGGGCCTTAGCAAACCAGCCATGGAAGGAATACACCGCCGACGGGGGAAGGTAAGCTATCATTACTATAAAGGAGTTCGCAGAATTGCTGATATAGGGCCCGTGGTATAGAAAGTATTGGTACAACACCGAGTCGAAGCAGAGCTCATGGGAGATACCAGAGTTGTACAAGAATGCGCTAGCACAGACGGCTCCCACGCCCAAGCCTTCGATGCCGTAAGGTTTCTTTTAATGCCTTTATTATCGACGCTGACATATAGCCAGAGCCCCACAGTTTGTAGCCGGTGGGACGGCTTCGTTCTCATCCTATCCTCAGCAGCGCGACAGAGACGATTACGGTGAGCGGGCTGGGCCGGATCGACAAATTGGCTATGGAGATACGAATGGTATGAAAGGGCCTGTCACAAACGCTCAAGATAGCGCGCCTGAGTATCAGACGTTTGAGGAAGCTGAATCGGCTTTCATCAAGCTCCTGCGAAAATCTAGTGTACAGCCCGATTGGACTTGGGAACAAGCAATGCGAGCGACCATCAAAGACCCTCAATATCGAGCTCTAAAAGATCCAAAGGATCGAAAGGCAGCATTCGAGAAATATGCGGTGGAAGTCCGGATACAGGAGAAGGATCGCGCAAAGGAGAGGCTTGCAAAGCTGCGTGCAGACTTCGGCACCATGCTCAAGAGTCATCCGGAGATCAAGCATTACACTCGATGGAAGACGGCGCGTCCAATCATTGAGGGTGAGACAATCTTCAGGTCCACAAACGATGATACTGAGCGACGGCAGCTTTTTGAGGAATATATAATCGAGCTCAAGAAAACAAACATCGAGCGCGAGGCCGTGACGCGGAAGTCGGCCATGGATGAGCTTGTGGGATTGTTGAAGTCACTTGATCTGGAACCGTACACAAGATGGTCTGAAGCGCAGGAGGTCATTGAATCTAATGAGACATTTAAAGCTGACGATAAGTTCAAGACCCTCAGCAAGTCGGACATTCTGACTGCTTTCGAAAATCATATCAAGTCCCTTGAGCGTACATTCAACGACGAGCGTCAGCGCGAGAAGAACTCGAAACAAAGAAGGGAGCGCCAGAATCGGGATAGGTACCTAGACCTCCTGAAAGAGCTAAAGGCAGCCGGCAAGATCAAAGCAGGAACAAAATGGATGGATATTCTTCCAGAAGTCAACGAGGATCCGAGGTATGTAGCTATGCTTGGTCAGCCTGGTTCGACCCCATTAGATCTCTTTTGGGATATAGCCGAAGAGGAAGAGAGAACAGTCCGCCTGATCCGAAACGATGTCTACGACGTTTTGGAAGACAAGCGTTACGAAATCAATCCGAAAACCACACTTCCTGAATTCCTCGAAGTCATGGAGACAGATCGTCGAACAGCCCCTGTCTCTCCAGACACCCTCGAATTGATCTTCCACCGCCTGCTCGAAAAGGTCATGCGCCGAAGTGAGGATGATAAGCATGCTACTGAGCGCCAACGGCGCCGTCTAATAGACGGTTTAAGATCTAAGATCAAGCATTTTGACAAACCGCCTGTCACCGCAAGTACAACCTGGGAGTCCATCCGCCCATACATATCCCACTTCGAAGAATTCAAAGCCCTTGATAATGATGAACTTCGCCGCCAAGCCTTCGATAAGGTTCTCCGCCGTCTCAAGGAAAAGGAAGACGACGTGGAAACCGACCGCCGAAGCAGCAAGCGAGACCGCTCACGAACTCGGGACCATCGCGACCGTGATCCGCGTAATGGTCACAATCCTGCGCACCGCCCTTCCAACCCTATGGACCGTCAAGACCGTCGCCGTGGCAGCCATACCCCTGAGGTCGATGCTTACGAGGCGGAACGCCGCAAGGCAATGGCAGATCGAGAGCGGAACTACCACAAGTCAGGATCCACAGGCCTTTCACCTCCTCCTCGGTCTCGCGAGCGTGAACGCATTTCTAGCCGGCCTCCTCGAGTGAGTCATTATGATAGGGAGAGACGCGATAGGGAAGAGGAACGAGAGCGACTGTATCGCACGAGAGGCGATCCTAGAGGATCTAGAGATGAGCTTGACTACGGTGGTGGTGTGAGCTCTGGCAGTAATCGGAGGAGACGCGAAAGCGACGCGGAGAGTACGGGTAGTGCGCTGAAGAGAGCTAGAAGAGATGATGGAAGGAGGAGTAGAAGGGAAAAGACGCCGGAACCGGTTATCCCGGTCAAAGAGGAGCCTGCCGTGCACTCTGGTAGCGAAGAAGGCGAGATGGTGGAGGAGGAATAATTTCATGTTCTAGGGACAAGTTTGGGGAGACTGCATTTATGGACGGTGATCTTGCCAATCGATCCAACCCTTGGAGTTCGAATTTTAAGTCAGTAGTGACAGGCCTGCAACATTGCTATCGCATGTAATTTCGTCGATGCATCACCTCAAGCGTCGAATACGTGCAGCATAATTTTCACCCTCCATAAGGTAGCCAACAGAACAACAACAATGACTATTAGTCTTGAGGAATATCCAAGCAGTCAGAACAAAATCATCATCGTGAAACATGCTCGTCGCTTGCGATAGCGCGAGGGAGGCTGAAGTAGGTATTTCTCAAATGTCTGAAATTGACTGGCGTATTGCTGCGTAGACGCCATAGCTACCATTCATCGACGCGAGTAAGATGGACAGATCAAAGCTATCAGCGTCTTTCAGATTGGATGGCGTCAACATTCTTCCATGTATCTAGCTATTCAGACATCCTTGTGATAGACATCCTCTAGTAGCTAGACCGTTCATGCTTATTTATCATTCCTGTTGTGCAACTTGCTGCCACTCGCCAAGGTCGTCTCCAGCCTTTAAGGTGTATTGGAACTCTTCATTGATCCAACTTCCCAAGAGACAATAAGCATTGCAATTTTGGCACGGGGACGTGCCGGGGATTAACGGGGAACTTGCGCTTGGTCACGTGCTTTAGTGCCCTAGCGCGACCTACCCACCTACCTTAGAATCCTCACAACAAGGTACCATCAACCGATCGTGTCTGATCCGCATCTTTGCGCCCACAAGATATGTAGTCAATCATACCAAATTGTTTCTCCCTCTCGTCGTGCAGAAGAAAACTACATCATGTCTACTCTCGCCAATGGCAAGCGCAAATATGAATCCATCGATCTGACAGGAGACGATGACGCGCCTTCCGCATCACAAGCAAGGAGACCACCGCCAGGAGAGAGCGTCACCCAGTCTCAGCGTGATAGTTGGGTGGATCAAGTGGATGAGGATGCTGCAGACGACATTATCATCCTTTCGCAAGACGGCGACGATACGGCGACGGCAACCTACCAGCTATATGGTGGGTTTGCGTTCCACGAACTAGTTAGCCACCATGCTAAGACCCTGATCATTTAGGCGTTCTTGACACGAAGATTGTGGGCGTTCAATACTACACCGGATATGCGACGATTGGAGAGTACGTGCTCGTACGAAGAGAGCCAGGCAACCGGTACGACTCCAATGCGCTGCGCGTCGAAAACGTACAGCGGGATCAGATTGGACATATACCAAGAACCATAGCTGCCAAGCTAGCCAAATACATTGTATGATCTCACTCTAATGCAAAAACGATGAGCGCTGATTTCTATCTTGCTAGGACTCCGGGGCACTACTAGTCGAGGGATCTCTTGCAGGTCGCGTGGGAGGCTACGATTGTCCCATCACACTCAAGCTATTTGGTACCAGCGAACCTGTCGAACGTGCGAATCTTAGGAGCCAGATGAAAGCGGACAAACTCCCGTCTGAAGTCATCGACCAGAAGGAGAGGGAGGCGAAGAAGCACAAAGCAGAGGAATTGAAGAAGATTGCTGCAGCAAAGAAGACGAAGGGTGGAATTGGAAAGACGGGAGGTGGCCAGCAATGGAGCCAAGCAAGCCAGACGAATTATGCCGGGACTATGTCATCGCAAGAAAATGGCACTTCAGGACCAAGCCTGGAAAACCTGATGGAGACTAGTCAACGCTTCAATCCCAGGGAGTTGGGTGAGGTCACCGAAAAGTTTGGCTCCAGTGAAGACGTCCTGGCTCAGATGCCGATGGCTGAATGCCCGACGAAGTTACAAACGCAGCTTCTTCCATACCAGCGTCAGGCACTGGCGTGGCTGTTGGAGAAGGAGAACCCACAGCTCCCGCCTGAAGGTTCGATTGATGCTGTACAGCTCTGGAAGCGCTCAGCTAGAGGCAGAGAAGTCTTCACCAACATTGCTACGAATTTTGCGCTACAGAATCAAAAGCCAAAGCTTGCAAGTGGTGGCATCTTGAGCGATGACATGGGCATGGGAAAGACGTTGGAGATGATTGCATTGATGGTTGCAGACAAAGATATCGGGTCGACGTCGACGTCGAAGAGCACACTCATTATTGCGCCTGTTGGAGTCATGAGCAACTGGAGCGGACAGATTGAACATCACGTTAAAGCCGAGCACGCCTTGCGTGTCTTGGTCTATCATGGCAGTGGCAAGAAAGTCATGAAACCGGAGGACTTTGCGAATTACGATGTCGTTATCACATCCTATGGGACGCTGGCGACAGAATACATGTCTAAAGGCAAGAAAGATCCTCCTCCAATTCCGCGTCCACAGGGCTTGTTTTCCACGAATTGGCGTCGTGTCATCCTTGACGAAGGCCACATTATCAGAAACCCAAATACCAAGTCGACGCTCGCGGCTACGAATCTCATGGCTCATTCACGATGGGTCCTAACAGGGACTCCGATCATCAACAACCTCAAGGACCTGTTCTCTCTTGTCCGCTTTATTGGCTTGACTGGGGGCTTGGAGCGGCTGGAGATATTCAACAGCATCCTGATTCGTCCTCTGAACCAGGGCGACCCGAATGCGAGCCTGCTTTTGCAAGCTCTGATGGCAACTATCTGCCTCCGCCGCAAAAAAGAGATGAAGTTTGTGGATCTGAAGTTACCAGAGTTGACACAATACACGCACACTATAGACTTTCTTCCACACGAGCGCGAAAAGTACGAAGCTTTGCAAGCCGAAGCAAAAGGACTCCTTACCAATGTCAAGCGCAGCCAGAACAATGGCGGCAAAGTGCAAGACAACTACCGTCATCTTTTGGAAATGTTACTGCGATTGAGGCAAGTCTGTAATCACTGGAAGCTCTGCGGTGAGCGTGTCACCTCTATCCTTTCGGAACTCGAATCACAGAAAGTGGTGGACCTGACTCCAGAGAACCGGAGGGCCCTTCAAGATATGCTGCAGCTCAGTATCGAGAGCCATGAGGACTGCCCGATCTGTCTCGACAACCTTCACAACCCAGTCATCACAGCGTGTGCACATGCATTTGGCTACGAGTGCATCGAGCGAGTCATCGAGACTCAGCACAAATGTCCCATGTGCCGCGCCGAGCTCCTCGACCTCGACTCGCTCGTCCGGCCAGCCGTCGAAATGGGAGAGAGTGCCGAGCAAGAGGACATCGACGTCGACACCACCAGTAGCAAAGTCGAAGCGCTCATGGAGATCCTCAAAGCGTCCGGCAAGAAAGCCGGAACCAAGACCGTCATCTTCAGCCAATGGACATCCTTCCTCAACATCATCCAAGCACAACTAGTGAAGCACGGCTACAAATTCGCCCGCATCGACGGCACCATGCGCGCCACCCAACGCGACGCCTCCCTCGTCGCCCTCGAAACCGACCCGGAATGCACGATCATGCTCGCCAGCCTGGCCGTCTGCTCCGTCGGGCTGAACCTCGTCGCGGCCAACCAGGTCATCCTGGCGGATTCGTGGTGGGCGCCTGCCATTGAAGATCAGGCCGTCGATCGTGTGCATCGCTTGGGTCAGACGAAGCCGACGACGGTGTGGCGGTTGGTGATGAATGATAGTATTGAGGATACGGTGCTGAAGATTCAGGCCGAGAAGAGGAAGCTGATGATGACGGCGTTTCAGGAGAAGACGGGGAAGAGGGCGAAGGAGGGGAGTACGGCTAGGATGGGCGATATTGAGAGGTTGCTCAGATAATTTCGGGGTTGCTTATGGTGGTGGCTGGACGAACACTGCTATTTGAGGAGGGACGCTGTGGCACTGTGCAAGAGCTGACTGGATATTTTCGGCTGATCATACTGTCCTCTGGACGATCAATTTTTTCGCTTCTATTCCATGTATTCTTCTAGATTTGGCTATTGGCCGCTGTCTCGCAAGAGCATTCACTTTCAGATTACAGCCCAATGGCTTCTTGAAAGTAATTCGAAACATATTGGCTTCCCATTACGGGTTTTCGAGTCTGGCAATAAGTTCTTGAGTGGTTGTATACTGACTTGTATTAAAGTACCTGGCTTCAGCATTCATGATATTCCTGGATCGCCTGATCACGAGACTGCTAGCATTGTCCTGGAGGCTTCTATAATCAGTTTTACACACTTTACCACATTTACAAGGTTTCTTCTATATTTCCTACAGTACCGGTGTCCCTATGCCAAGCAGAGATCAGCGACTATCATACATTGATGACCTTGAACGAAAGAAAGCTCCGACGTGGGATTTCTCAGGATATTGACTGATTTTGTCTTCATACGGATTTCCACCGAAGTGCGACCTCAGGAATTAAAACATATATTGGGCATCATAGAAATGGGTGTAGTAGGGAGGGTAGTATTGGCACTTACCAATCTGTAGTTGCGGCGCTGACGTCAGGATTGGTCGGTGTGGATCGGGTTACGTGGCTTCAGCCTTTGATGAATTGAGGAGGCGGGCTTTGGAGACGGACTACAGTCCAATTTCTGCGGTTAGTGCTCTGAGGTCTGATAATTGAATGTGACAGTCTTTGGGCAGCGATCAAGACGCAGGCATGCGGGCGGCATCCAGAGATCACAGACGCATCACAGGGTATCGGTTCATGATACCGACAGGTCCTTGGTGAAGGGGTACTCGGCCAACAGTAGACCCAACAGTGGACGCAGCGCTTCTCTATGGGATTTAGAACCTGAGTGCTAGGGATTGACTGGCGGATCACCTCCGTAACGGCGGTGAGACACAGAGGGGCTCCTAGAGTCTGACAGCTGATAAAGACCTTGCCATGTTACTCTGCGAAGCAAATGAGGATGAAAGGCAGTACTTCCTGTGCAGTACTCAGGTTCGGCGGGTACTTATGGGTAGCCATGGCTAAAGATCAATCGCCACGATCGCTTTAGCTAGGTATAGGGGCAAGAAGAGCTTGCATGAAGAGAACGAATATGTGCAAAACTGATCACTGCTAGAAGGCGTCGTAAAGGGTCGATGCCTCCATGATATTGGTTGGAATGCCTGGAATTGCTACCTAGCTTGCTCGAATAGGTATTCGGCATCGACATTCGTCTTTCGTCACCTAGACATCTTTCGATAGCGAACTTGATTTTAGGATATACTCTAAGTCTGGAGCAACATGACAACGAAAGAAATGGCAGTTCAGCGTGAAAATGTCTTACGCTATCTCCGTGGCTTGGGATTAGTGGCGCCAAGCAACGTATTATGCGCTTTCGATTGAGACGTGAGTTCACAAACAATGCAATCTCTAATCTGAGGTTTGCCTATCCTTGTCAAGGAGCATGTCATTGGGGGCTGGGTACGTAGTTCTGGATTAAGTAGAAGAGGCGATACATGGGACCTATTTACAGAGAAGCGCCTTCTCCTGCGCCTGTCCTCCTACCTTCTAAATACCTTCTTCCACTTTCATAGACACCTAGATACAAGCCACTGCCTAAAGCCGTCCACGCACCCCTGAGCGCGCCTCCCCTAAAGAGTCCCTTTACCCCTTCAGTCCTCAGTATCTCCTTTCCGACAGCCCAGCCACCAGCCCGCCCACTTCTTGCCGCTTGCTGCGCCTTCTCGATTTCCGCTTTTGGATCTTTGCCTTGGGCCACCACCTCCTTGATAATCTTCTTCTGCTCCTCGCCCCTCGGCTGATCGCTATCGGCTGCACTAAGCATAATCCGAGTCTTGACTACATCAATTGGTGTAGTGACGACAGCTGCAATGGAGCCAGCGGAGCCTGCTGACACGGCGGTGACTATTGCCGTTTCCCATAACGAGCTTGTTGATGTTCCTTTTTGCTTTCTATAGGTATGGATCGATGTACGGAGATGTTCGAATAATGGGAATTGCATGGCGGTAAACGGAAGGTTGCGGCCTGCGAGAGCTGTATACCCTCTCCATAACTGAGTTGGGCTGTTGAATTTTCGAAGGGCTTGGATGGTGGCGTTACCGTCAAAGGCTTTACTTGAGGTAGGCGAGTGATGTTTTCGGGATACCATCTGAGCATTCTGCTTGAGAACTTCGGCCGGGGTGAGAATTAGACATGATACTAGCTCGCCAGTCGAAGACGCAACGGAGTGGGTGATTGGAGTTGGTAGCGATGTTTGACCGAGGACTGTTTTCGTAGCTTCATATGTTGTGAAGAAGGCTCCTGCTTGGAAGAGTGAGTGATTGTTACCAGACCAAAATGAGCGCACGAACAGGATGGTATCGTAGCTAAGATCACGCTGCCGATGCCTTGGTATAAGCCGCGAAAGAGCGAGCGGTCGATGGCCTTGGTCGAGACATTGGTATACAGCTGTTTATATTCTGGAGATTGTACCCTGGTTTTGATCGTGTCCAAAGGATACACAAGCAGATCGACAGTGAATGCTGCAAAGGCACCCGCCTGTAACAATCTCAGACAGTACATTTAGAAGATGCCTAGTGGACTCCATTACCACTAAGATGTCGGTATTGCTATTCTTATCTGACATGGCCCGGGAGCACAAGTCATGCAGTTCAAGAGACTACATTTTGCTGTAGGACGACTCTCGATCGTCATGCTTGCCGAATCGAAGCTTTCATTGGCGGCTCCTTCCGGCGTTAGAATACTATTCTAGCGCTATCTAACCTTGCTAGGCTCGGCCGTGATTGCGCACGAGGGAACAAGGTCGCTTTCAAGCCTTCTTCTTCGCAATAACCAACTTCCAAGTCTCACCGTCCCTCACGGCCACTGGAACGATTAAACGACAACGGTTGACGAGTTGTCAGTCAATCAGGAGCATCTGAGGCGACAAGCGTTCAGGCGCAGTGTACAACAATACCCTTACATGACGTACGCTCCCAACCATCTTCTCCGGCCATAAACAGGCTAGAGGACCTCATTGCGCCCGGATTCTGTGCGCATCATCTGCATGTGTACGTGCAGAGAATAGTATCCTCAAATTTGGTCGGAGGAAACACGCTTGCTTGCAACATCACATCATATTCTTGTTCCCGAAACGTTCCACCTCGTTCGTACATCCTCAAGACGTTTCATATCACACCATTTACGCTTTGAATATTCTTCCGAAATCGACTCACCGATATTCGAGTAACCTAGCTCATACATCGATCAATACTCGTGATCGCGGAGACAACGAGTGAGCATCATAGTCTTTACAGCCCGCTAGGTCCGCTGTTAGGCCTCAAAAATCTTTGAGCACTACGATCGATATGTCTGGATACTACGATGACGACGACCGAGACGATAAAAGGGATCGACGACGCGATAGGGATAGAAAGGACAGAGATAGAGACCGTCCTAAAAGCTCGCGTCGGGAGAGGCCACCAGTTTATGAAGAGGAAGAGATCATTGAAGCCAGAAGGGGCCCAGCAAGAGATCCTCGAGATCGAGGAGACCCTCGTGGTGGTGCTTTGATTCGTCGTCCCAAGGACGATGATAGTGATTCTGCTGAAGATATTCAACGCGAGTTCCCTCCAGGTGGGAGTTATGGTCGACGCGGTAACGATCGCGGTCCTCCTAGACGTGCCAAGTCACATGGTGGTGGCCGATACGATGATTATGATGACAGACCGCGAAAGGGGGATAGAAGACGTAAGACATCCATTCCTGGCAATCAATCTCACTGTGCTAACGTACAATAGGGGACCGTCGTAGAGACCTTTCCTCCTCCAGTCTTTCCAGCTCTCCAAGCCCTCGTCGGAAACCAGAACGCCGAAAGTCCTTAGGAGAACAAGCATTGGCCGCCCTCGGTATAGGCGCTGGAGCAGGTGCAGTGGCCGGAAAACATGATCGTGACCGGGATCGTGACCGAGACCGAGACAGGCGAGGAGGAGGGCGACGTCGTCGAGATAGCTCTTACAGCTCGGACTCTCGATCACGATCCCGTGCCCGTGGTCCAGGTGGATTAGATCAGGCGCAGCTGATGCAGGCTGCCAAGGCTGCACTCACTGCTGGTGCTGCAGAGGCTTTCCGGAGCCGCAAAGAACCTGGTGGGTGGGCAGGACCCAAGGGAAGGCGAGTCTTGACTGCTGCTATCGGTGCAGGAGGTATAGATGGGCTCCTCCAAAGTGGCAACAAAGATGGGAAGGCAGGAGGTACAATGCAAACCATCGAGTCTGTCATAGGAGGTCTCGCTGGCAACAGGCTGATCAACGGTAAACGTGGGGATGAGTCGCGCTCTCGTTCGAGATCCCGAGGTGGGCGGGACCGTCGTGATAGAGACGGCGGTGGCGGAGGAGGAAGCGGAGGTGGACTGGCCGGACTAGCTGCTGGCGGATTAGCTGCAGCAGCTGGTAAAGCTTTGATGGATCGTGGCAAATCGAAAGATAGGGGTCGGGATCGACGATACAGCAGCGATGAAGACGACCGTAGTGGTGGCCGAGGGAAGCGGAGCAAAAGCGTGACCGATTACGCAAGACAAGGTATGGCTGCGCTTGGCATGGGGGGCGATAAGGGAGGTGGTGGGAAGGATGACCGTGGCTCTCGCCGTGGGAACGGTGATGACTACGTACCTCGGCCGCGTGGGGGTGGAGGCGAAGGAGGCGACGGAATCAAATCAGAATCTGAATATGGCAGCCAGAGCAGCTCCGAAGACGACGTTTCTTCTTCAGAAGAAGACCGTGAGCGCAAGAAGATGGGCCACAAGCAACTCATCACAGCGGGCCTAGCTTCAGTTGCTACGATCCACGCTGGCCAAAGCGTCTACAAGAGTATTGAAGCACGCCAGCAACGTGCTAAAGAAGTTAAGAAGGGAGAAATGTCACCCGAAGAAGCCAGGAAGAGGAAGAACAAAGCAAAACTTCAAGATGCAGCATCCATCGGTATTGCCGCTCTTGGTATCAAGGGAGCGTACAGCGAGTGGAAAGAAATGAAGGAGCAAAGAGATGAGGCGAAGGAGTTCGATCTTCGGAGGGCGGAGCGACATGCAAGGAGAGAACAGAGAGCAATCGATGCAAAGAAGTATGGGCATTTGACTGGGTATGGACACGATCAATATCATGCCTCAGCGCCTAATCTGAGCACGGCTGGAGGGCTCCCATACCCCCAAGGTGCAGTCCCAGATGGAGGGACTTACTCGGCCACTCAGAGCGTGTATTACGAAGGTGGAGGATATTATGGAAACCCTGCTGGACCGCATTACACAGATGGAAATCCATACCATACAGGTGGCGTACCTCCCCCACCCATGGGTCCGCAGCCATGGGGATCTTGAGTACACGATGCAACGGTCGCGAGAATATTGATGACCTTACGAGCTGCGTCTAAACGAAGGTACATGAGACGCACTAATTCGTCTGGGAATGGCAAACAGGACACGGTCTTTCCTACATGGTGGGTTAGGCATGTCGTCAAATGCTTATCTGCATCGATTAGACGTGCGAGATCATTTTGATTCCACTGAGAATTCGGTATTGTTATTTTAACGAACAGCTACGATTTCACAAATTCAACGGAGGTTTATTAGCACAATACAATCCCCTTGCTTCCATGCAACGTACTGATCTATTGTCAAAGTCCTCCCAGAATATTGACAAACTCATGAAGGGACAGAAGCGCGCTACGATTATATTAGATATGATATGATATGTACGAACGCTCGGACCAATTGCTGTACCTGACCTTCACTTTGCATAGTGAAGTCCTCAGCTTGTCTCGCCATATCATCTGTCGTAGACAGCCCTCATAATAGAGGAGTGTCACCTTCTAATAGACTACCAATATGACCAACGAGCTCCTGACTTCGTTCCTTGGCGCCATTCAAGCCTCGTTGTCTGTACTGCTCGTCATCCTATACGGGGTGATTGCAGCCCAATTCGATATACTCTCCAATGACAGCACGAAGCAGATCAGTGCGCTATGTGTACGGATGTTTCTGCCAGCTCTTATGATCACCAACATTGGAAGTCAGCTGCATGCAGATACTGGCGCTAAATATATCCCTATACTGAGTGATTGACGCGTTTACTATGATGCTTATGCCCACCGGTCCTCCGGCGATGAAACTTACCGCTCTTGCCGACGTGTCGGGAAGTAATGAGAATGAGAAGATGAGTATCGCGAAGTTCCTGTGTGTAAGTAGCACCCCCTTGATTGGAAGATCTGCAGTTCGTAATCACGAATCCATGCTGATGAAACGGCTGAATAGATCATGTATACGATCAGCCCATTGATATGCTTCACAGTGGTGGGAGCTGTCAAGGCTTGCAAAGCCCCTATTGCCAGTGCGTAGGCCACCAATGGCACCGTCCCTTGGTGCCGGATCCAGATTGTGAGATTGTACAAGTATGAATCTGCGAAGAGAGGTCAATGAGCAGGGTACGTCTGATAGCCTTGGATCGAATCCATACGGTGGTTGACATGGTGGCTAAGTTTACGACTAACATCTGGCCTATGACCTCCACAATGTCCACTCCTATCGCCCCAAGAAAACCATCGCATCGCCATTCACATCGATGTTGAGACACCTAGAGCATTGTTCAGACCCGTTGGTTCTAGCACCATACTCTCAACCCGTTCGGACTCTCAATTCTCCACCTTACTTTCGTCACCCACGCCACTCGGGGCCTCAACCAGATCCTTCGACCCCGTCGGAGTCTTCACTCGCGCCGCTAGTCCTGCAGGATGCTACTTGGATCCCCCCAAAGTCGGGATTGACGTCCCCTCATACCTGAGACGCGCGTCAGACTTACAGGCATTGGTGTAGCTCGATTACATCCATGGACATACGGATTTCCATATGTAACGAGTGCATACTCGGGTACTAGTTAAGATCGAGCTCCGCCTCAAATTTTAGCAAGCGGCGGTGGTGTTCGTGAGTCTTGGTCTGAAGATGTAATTCTTTCTGTGGCCTTTCGTCACACCCTTAATGCTTGGAATCCAGCGGCTCGTCACGGCTGAGCTTCGGTATCGAGGTATCGTAAGCCCGCGACTGGATAGTGGACGCCATTACGGAGATATCGTACTTAGGTCCTTGCACAACCGGTGGGGGAGGACCATGAGCAAGAGTCAGCCTTCGGTACGCCATATCGAGATCATGTTGATCGACCACAACTCCTGATGCTCAATCATAAGACAACATTGACCTCGTCTCACCCAGACATAAGACTCCGTGCGCTGAGCCCAAATAGGCAGCAAGGAACCTAACATATAACTAGAAGCAAGAAAGAGAGGGTATACTGCTGCTGCAATTTATATTCATCAATCACAAACTCACAACATCTTTCCCGGATCCCGGAGCTCACCAGTGTGCACCTTCTAAACCTCCCTGGCTCCCATACGAATCGCAGAATTACCCTACACGTCATCCCATCCCATCCCATACCCCTCATCACAGTCACGCAACCCCCTCATCGAACCAACCATCCACATCCACTCCCGAAACTCCTACATAGTTACCCACTCTACTCCACTCCCAATCATACTTTCCCAACCACCTATCACATTCCTGACCTTGTCAATCATCCAATTCTGTCCATTTTTTTAAGTCTGAGAGGTTTGAGAGGTTCTACTTTACACCTCGGGTTGTTAACCTGCGCTGAGTATTTGTCTTTGCTGGAGTTTGTGCAAACGTTTCCGTGGGTGCGGATCCATCTCTGTCAGTGAGAGCCTTCGCTTCGGTCTGGGTTTTCGTGATGGTCTGTATTCCAGCGGGTATCGAGCGTCGACCATACAGTACAGTAATAGTCTTGAAGCGAGGGCTTTCTCGCGTACTCGTGCTCAGACGCAGTTTTTGCTTGTACTGTAGATATTTCTCTCTGTAAACTGCCTGTAAATGAATTAATTTAGCGCTGTTATTTATCCTAGCTATGAGAATGCTGTGTTCGAGATTTTGCTCTTATTTGGCGGTCATGGTTCTATAAGGTTATTATGTAGCGATGCGGCGATGAGGATGTTGTCTGCTGTGATTTGTGGGGTGTTTTTGATATTCAGGTACGTGTGATGGAGATTTTAGTTGAAGGGTATGAGGGCGAGGGGGGTGGAGATGGCTTAAGTTAGAGAATGGGATAGTTGAAGTATAGTATATTGAATGTGTGGTACGGATGTTTATGTGGAATGGTCTCTAATATTGATCTTGTCAAAGGCCATATTCCTGGGGTGTAGATGCTCAGAACGAGGAAGGATAAGGAAAGTGGAAAGCAATGCATGCTGCGGGAATTGTGCTAGTGATGATGAAAGTACCTGCAGTTGCTCCTCATTGCTGCAAAGAAGATGGACACTCGCCACATTCGCTTTCCGAGATGAGAAGCTTGCTAGGAAGTCATTGATTGATTGACGACTCAACGCCAGTCCCCAAAAGATTTTGTCAACACTGGAGGTCAAAAAATCCACGAGTAGCGATCCACGCTCACATTCCGCCTAAAGATGGCGTATCCCGCAAACATTTACGACACCATCTCGAAATCGTTACTAGGTTCTCTCGTCTTTCCCTTCCTAATCACTTTGCCATTGCCATTCGCCATGCCATTAGCCATGCCATTCATCATGCCATTCAACACGCCTTTCGAAATACCACCTTCATCGCGTCCAGCTCGAGTCGGTGCTTTATTCACCCACTTGAAGAACCCTCCGCAGTCAGAGTCAACCCACTCGACCTTCAAGAATAGCGGCATCGAAAATTTCTCTCCGTTTTCGGATACCTGCTGGAACATCCTGGCTCCCGGCATGAGCTCCCCCACATCTTTACGAGTAGGTAGGCCTTCCTCTACCTTGATGACTCCGTTTGTCTCGTTTGGCCCAGTATCTGCTGCTTTGGTTTGAGCAGCATTGTGTCGTCGCATGCGTGAGATTTCGAGTTCGTGAAAGCGATCTAGGCTGAGCATGAGGCGGCGGTGCTCGAATTCTTGCTTCTGTGTCGCCTGGCGGTTCTCGAAGTCTTGGGTCTGTATCTCGGCCCGTCGACGCATGGTGGCATAGTGGACTGCATCTTCTTTCTGGATGTGGTCCGTGATGGATTTGTCCCCCATGGTGTCGGCTGTGGTATTGTCGGTCTTGTAGTTTTTTGCTGTGTTGCTTTCCAAGACTTGTCTTCTCAGCATACTCAGCCCGAGAAGCTGCAGGTGATAGCTGCTACCTAACCTCAAAAAGGTCGAGAAGGCGACATCAAGACGTGTAATGGGATCTCGTCATGGCGCAGAAATGGATAAGTGGATGGACTGGCAGATAGTGGTGATCAAATGAAGACATGGTTCAGAAGAACCGAAAGGAAGGTATGTACGATTGGAAGGAACAACGAACTCAGGTACTAAGATGCAATTGAGGAAAGGATGGATCATGTTGTGCAAGAGTGACTTTACGATTCATCGTACAACGTACCCTTCTCAAATCAGATCCCTCGATATGGTTGTCTTTTCCATCAGAATGTGATCAAGTGCTGATCCTGGAGAGATGGTCCCGCCAATGCCTCCACTAGTGCTCTGTATCCCCATACCATCGAGAATCGGCGGAGTCTCAAAACTTAGGGTGAATCGAAGTAAGTAATCCCTTTCAGGCACGGGCCTCCAAGACACATATTGGAAACACGCCAGATACAAAAATCAGTAACCTGATCGCCACGATAGCTTTTCGATGCTGAGAATACCCATCATCGAGCCATATCCCCCGATCAATTTACCATTTGAACTCGCTAGCCCACTAAACCCTCAGACCATCGATGCGGCCCTACCTTCTTCATTGACTCGATCTCTCGTCGTCATCTCAATATCTACAGTCCTGTGTATTCCCATATTCCGCACTTTGTCTTTCTGGCCGCGTGTGTCATTGCGCTCCTCCCCCAATCTCTTGTATGGACTCTTGACTTTGGTCGCAGCCTCCTCATCTGAACTAGTACTGTACGCATCTTTCGACGCTTTAGCTTCATCCATCTTTTTCTTCCAGGCGCGTCCTGGCAGGGAGGATAACGATGATTTGGCACTGGGATACTTATCGGAGATGTGCTTCACGAGACGAGGCATCATGGGGAAGCAGGTGCAGAGGATGATTGTGGCAAGTTCTGCGCCGCTGATAGTACAATAGTTCATTAGCACAATGACAACAATAAGAAGGCGGAATGCGAGAACTTACGCCCACAGACCCGTCTGGGCGACGATGTAAGAGACGTCGGTACTCGTATTGATGTGCGTGGTGTAGACTAGCCGACAGATACTTGAAACGAAAGCGCTATTTACGATCAGTTGCGGCGCTCTGACAGGGAAGTCTGTCATTGGCAGGATAGGAAGGAGTGGGCAATCACAGTAGTCCAATAGCAAAGACGGCAGTGATGCCCGCTTTTCGTTTCGGAGCCATCTGCAACTGCCACGTTGCCCATATCGGAAGTAACAGATTGAGGAAGTCCGAGAACACGTTGACCGCTCCAGAGACGAGGAGCACCAGGTTTCTATCGATGCAATGGCCTGCAAAGTACAGATTCCAGACCTCGCTGATTGGATGACACTCGAAGATGAGTGTGAATAGAACAGTGATGTAGAAAACCAAGTTACCCCAGATCAAGGTGTGACAGGCCCAGTAAACAGGTCCAGACTTCGTTGGCGAGAAGATCCGGATCAGCTGGAAGAGCAAGGCCGACTTTGCTAGCCATATTGCAGGCACGTAAAGTATCTCAAGAGCCCAGCTGTACTACAGAAAGTCAGAATGCAGCCGTCTAGGATTCGTCAAAGAATGACAATAACGTTGCTGATTTACCTGTGCTAGCTTAGGATATTCGATCGCTCGAACGTTCCAGAGATGACGGCCAAGTCCAGCCAGCCCCGCTGCGAGGAGGATAAAATCATAGGCCATATTGATTACCTATTCGGTGTTAGAGGGGTTGTTCCGTACGATAGTGGGCTACGCTTGATCGAGGATGTGCTCACCCATGCCAGAAACAACATATCTGGAAGGCTCTTCGGGTGAGTAATTGAGACAATCAGAAGTGTTCATTTGACACTCACAGTCTTCGACGTTGTAGGTTGACACCAATCGTTTGGCGATCAGGCGGGCAGCGGTAAATATAGTTGTCAAAATGCTGCATAAAAGGACGGTTGCTAACAAAGAAGGGAAGAGAGGGTTGGTAGAGCCAAAATGAGGCTGCAGCCCAAGCGGAGGTTTATCTGCCGGTCCGTTCTCCATTGCAATGGCCAATCTTCTTATACTCTAGTGGATGGAGACTTGACAACAGAGTAGAAAATAATAAAGGTAGACGGAGGAGAGTTTTCCCAGCAAGCTGGGAGGATGGTAGACTTTATTACATACTGCACCTCTGCGCATACTCTGGGGACAAGACAATAATAGATAGTAGCAACATTAGCTGCAAAAGGGTTCACATCTTCCATACAGCCCCAGGCATCCGTGTCGCAAAGGAAGAAACATATGTACATCAAATGAGAATATAGCCTTGGGACGAAGAATAAGAGGTGGAACGCAAAGTTTCTACGTCATGCTAGAGGCACAGGCGTAGTCAGCTGTAGTGACATGCTTAGAAAGAGAGTTATTCTGTCAGGGTAAGCACCCACAAGATTGTGCATGAAGGAAAGGCTGAAGAATCTGCACCAATACAGAGACGCGGCTGAGTCTACGTACAGTGACCCTAGCGGGCTGTGGGCCACAGTGCATAATGCAGCCATTGCGGCACGTAAGGTGGCAACGAGATAATGTGGATATGGATCCCATTCGGTCAAGGGTGTGCTGCATGAAGATTACATATCTTGCAAGGACTGTCTCTGGGGCTGTGACATGTAGTTCTAGCGCATGGGGTGATCTCCAGCAACAGCCAATGATATCAGTATAACGATGTAAAGGCGATCTCCTTCATGCATGGGGCTTACCTACCGCTCCGAGTCCACAGTTACTCCCCAAACGATAAGGTAGACTTGTATCCTTGTAAAAGCAAGGCGAAGGAGCAGCTATGGCTCTAAATGCCGCAGCCCCCTCAATATCTACCAATCACGGCGGACCTGAAACAGATCTCAGCCTTATCTTGAAACAAATGATATCCCTGCATTCTGTTTCTCCATGAGCTGACAGTCAAACGTCTTAAAACGATGATTAGATCACATAGCCTGTCCAATGACTCGATTCAATTGTTTGCGGCTGAATGCATCTCCTACTCAAGGTTTTGCGCAATGCGTGACAGCAGATAGGATGCCTGGGCCGTGAGAAATTTCGTCAAAAGCCCAGGGATTGGGAGCAGAGCTGAGGTGTTGTGATTTGGCTGATACTAGAATGGAATCAAGTATCACATCTATGGTAAGATATGTGAAAGAATCTCGTACGGAGTACCACAATCAGCCGCTAGCCCGGCACGCCCGGGTGCCCGGGCAGCGGAAACCCTAGTCCTGTTCAGCTTATTCTAGCGGGTCTTGGCAAATATCAGTGTAGCAGAAAAGGTGGGATATCTGTTGTCGTCGTCTGATATTGTTGCTGCTATGGGGGTTGCTAAGGAGTAGGAAGAATAGGGGTATTCGCCTCCCTAAATACATGATTCCAACGCTAGTCCATTTACCCCTCATCAGTAGCTCACCTTACGCAGCAGTGGAATTGTCTTTGAAAGATAAGGTACAGTTCATTGTGTACGTTACACTGTTACGGTAGATACTGGCCCATATGTCCTTCTATTCGTCATACACTCCTGAATATTATTGCCGATAGAGGCTGCTGTACCAAGGGTCCTTCGGACCCAGCTCTTATCTTGCAACAGGCAAACGTCTGGCAACGCTGTATACCCCAGCATCAAGGTCATGCAAGGACACAGTGACGCATCCATAGAGATATCGTGACAATCTTCATGCCCATCAGACTTATATGGCAGCACGAAAGCTACCTGCAGCTTACTTATTGGTCAAGCGGAGAGCGCTACTCCTCACACGACTCAATCACCCAATGTAGGATGTGGTAATATCCAATCTCAACTATTCTGGCCACTCTTTAACTTATTTGCTACCCTCAGCCACATTTTGGCATCAATAGAGCTTGAAAATGGAGTTTCATCAGAGTTTCCTTGACCATATGACTGTTTGGTACCTCCTAGGGTCACTCTGCCTCGTGGTTTTATCAAACTTCGTGCTGAAGCTTTACCATGCACGGAGCACCATGCTAAAATTGAAGAGTCAAGGTCTGGTCAGGCTTCCAAAGACAGACGCCAGAAACCCGAAACATCTTGCTAATCGATTCAAAGCCAATGCCCCCATACAACCCGATAATGGGCCATCTACTCTTCTGTGCCAAAATGGCTTCAAAGGTCCCGAAAGACGCCCATCCCCATTACCTGGTAGACATGATACGACGCGAACTACCTGATCTTGGACCTGTCTACTATATAGATACTTGGCCATTTGGGCCTCAGATGCTCGTAGTAGGGTCTGTAAGCACACTCTATCAGATTGCACAAGAACACCCCCTGGCAAAGTATCACGCCCTGAAGCCGTTCCTACGACCCATTACAGATGGACTGGACATAGTCACCATGGAAGGGCAGCAGTGGAAGACTTGGCGAAGCATCTTCAATCCTGGATTTAGTGCAAGCCACCTGACAACCCTGACTGGCGGAATCCTAGAAGAGACGGAGACATTCTGCAATATCTTGCATACACATCAACAAAAGGGGACACCATTCCGGATGAAGGACCTTACTGACAACCTGGCAATGGACGTGATTGGAAGAGTGGCACTGTAACTCCAATCGCCCAGCATGTCTAGCGAGTACTGACATAATCCCAGAGACACACAATTGGACTGCCAGAGAACGCCAAATTCCTTGGTGGATGGACTGCGCATGCAGGTACGATGGCTGACTTTTGGAACCGAAATCAATCCATTTCGCCGGTTCAACCCACTACGACCACTAGTGCACTGGTATAATGCGAGAAGGATGAATCAATACTTGTCTCTGGTAGTAGATGACCGTATAGCCAGGCACCAGAAAAGAGAAGATCTTCAGGGCGTCAAGTCGACGAAATCGATACTTGATCTTGCGTTGGCCGCGTATCTTGGAGACGAACAGGACATCAACGCCATGGACAGTATCTTCAAGTTGTTTGCAATGAGCCAAATCAAGCTCTTCCTATTCTCGGGCCACGATACAACGAGCAGTTCCATCTGCTACTTATTCTACGTTCTCTCCAACAACCCTACGGTACTCAAACGCGTCACAGATGAGCACGACGATGTGTTTGGCACAGAACCTAAGAAAGCCGGCTCAATGATCGCGGAGAAGCCAAGTCTGCTGAACCAGATTCCTTACTCCCTGGCGGTGATCAAGGAAATTCTTCGGCTATATCCTCCGGTCTCAAGCGTCCGCGCCGGCGAACCTGGCTTCAACGTGATAGACGACGACGGACGTCAATTCCCAACAGATGGTTTTATGGTCTGGGCAAATTCTCTTAGTGTACAACGCGATCCTGCATACTGGGCTCAATCGGACGAGTTTGTTCCGGAGCGTTGGCTTGCGCCTCCAGGCAATCCTCTTCATCCGGTGAAAGGTGCTTGGCGTCCATTTGAGTATGGGCCTAGAAATTGCATTGGCCAAGAGCTGGCTGTGCTTGAGATAAAGATCATCATGGTCTTGGTATTACGAGATTTCAGCATCAAACCTGTGTATGAGGAGTTTGATCGCAAACATCCAGGTGGAGGAGAAAGGACTGTCTATGGTCAACGGGGCTATCAGATTCAACGTGCTCAGCCAAGTGATGATCTTCCATGCCGAGTCACTTCAATCGTTAGGTAGATGGTTTGCATTGCCATCCTTACTCTTTCGTTCTTGAAGGTGCCGCCCCTTATGTGACCCATTGAATAATATTTCGGATACAAGGCTGACATAGCATCTTCGTCAGATGATTGGCTACGAAAAGAATGGCTGGTGGACTGGTGTGGCTTTGTCCCGTACTTACCGACGTTATGCAAAGAATATTGTCTATCATCCTTCAACACTTCCGGCCCATCGGCAATACTAAGGTACCATGATTGCTAGTACGGGAAGCTGACACATCGTCTACCTCACCATGCAACGATGATAGCCGTCAGTCCGGATACAGGCGCCGCTATGGAGTCTCAAGCTGAAAGCCCTTGATATCCTGAAGTATTTTGGGACACATCAGGCTTGTCAACGGTCACAGCACAGCGAACATTTTGCTTGCTTTGGGAAAGCCTTGTTTCAGATCTGACTTCTCCACAATTTGTGCAAGAGCCTCAGAGGCTATGGGACTCTGCCATGATACGTCTCGAGGCTACCGTGATGTGGCGTGAGTTGTGGGCGATTCCGTTACCACGCACCATTGGAACGCAGGGAGGCCCCATCCGGATATCACGGGCTCTGGATATAGCGCGGTAGAAGTGATTACGGACAAAGCCCGCTACACATGGGCCATGGAAGCACTCGCGATCAGGAGGGCCCTCGTGGGCTTGGTACGACGACTTTATCTCTAGTGTCCGTGGCCCTTGGTAGATATCGCGCTCGTTGAACGGCACGAGCGGCAGTTCCACACGGCATTTGGTCGGCCCGGTCCTAATCTATCCGTGGGTCATGTCCGTATCGATTATCCTTTTGTCGTATTCGTATCACCTTGGAATGCCAGTACAGTTGGCTCCTGGTGTGTTCCAATCCTGTACCATCCATCTTTCACATACACAAAGCCATGGAGTCGTCAAGTAATCAGTTTGTGTGTTCGCCTTGTGCAATTCGTTATTGCCGGCCATGGATGCGAGCTCAGACGCTCTTTGGAACTTGGTCTTTGATCCGCTGGCACGTCTCGTGAACTTCATCCATGGCCCTTCCAAGGGACAGAACAGGGAAAGGTACCTTGCGCGTATCCATTGCGTTGATCAGATCTCATGTCTACCTCGCTACGCCTATCAAATTGTCCTACACAATTTCGATTCGTCATCTCTATATGCTCGTGCCTGACCGTGGCACTTGATGGATAATCTCATCAGATCCCGTCCGCATTCTGCAATGCTTCGAATCTCGAACCGGTCGCTGTTGACAAGAGATTCAATGATCCCGTCATCCAGAATTTGCTCAGCGTGACTTGACAAACTCTTTCCAACTTGCACGGACGATAGAGGATCAACTAAGATGGGCAAAGTGTCGGCCGGAAGGGTCCAAACATCCCCTGTGACTACTCTCATGGGTATGCTGATACAGTTTCTGTGGACTCTTAAGCACTTGGTGACGAGTTTATGACTGACATCTGATAGCTGGAGGTGGCGCGGGGATGATGGAGGCACTCGTGTGTCACCCGCTTGGTACGTAGTAGGCCCAGACCTTGTATATGTCTCCTAGTAATGAGCGAGTATTGACGCTCTTTTTCAGATACTGTGAAAGTCAGCATGCAGCTGGCTCCAGCTTCGTCCAATACCAAAGTAAGCGATCTGACCTTTTTTATCCACACCACGTGTATTATATACACGAGCACAACATAGCTTGATATAAGTGGGTGAATTTTAACATGATTAAAGGGTTCAAATTCAGGCTTGCTCAAAAACGTCACCGCCATTGCTCGACAATCACCCCTTGCTTTCTACAAAGGCTTCAGTCCCGTCTTCATAGGCATTATCCCAAAGATGGGCATTCGGTTCACGAGCTTCGAAGCTTACAAATCGATGCTCGCCACTATGGCCCTGGCAGACCCAAATAGCGGCAATCTGGGAAACAAGGGTACATTCATTGGTAAGCCGTACCTGACATGGTTTCCCATCTCATCCCATTATCAGCTTACTGCGACGATCCTGGGTCATTCGCTGAACCAAGATTCTTCGATGCAGCTGGTCTAGCGGCTGGAATCACAGAGGCCGTCACTGTCGTAACACCCATGGAAGTAATAAAAGTGCGGCTGCAAGCTCAGGACAGAAATAAGGCACAGACCGGCCATGAGCCAAAATATCGCAACGCGGTGCACGTGGTACACCATGTTGTCAAAGAAGAGGGGCCTGCAGCTCTGTTCAAAGGCATGTCTCTAACCGCATTGAGGCAAGGAACGAACGTATCCGGTCCGTCAATCCGATCTCCTAGATGTGGAAAGGAGGCTGATAAGAAGTGAACAGTGAATTTCACCGCCTACACCAAATTAAAGCAGTACCTCCAAGCCCTCCAGCCGGAACTCGAAGGTCGAGAACTCCCCAGCGTCCAGACGGCACTATGCGGTCTCGTAGCAGGAGCCGCAGGTCCCATTTCCAACGCTCCAATCGACACTCTAAGTATGTACATCCCCCTTCCCCTCCCAAAATCCTCTATCACTAAAACCCCCCTTCAATCTCCACCCACTCTTCCATAATCCGTACATACACCCAACGCCCCAACTAACCATTCCCCTTTCACCACAACCCACAGAAACCCTCATCCAACGCAATCCCACACCACCCGGCCACTCCAGCTTCTCCTACACCGTAGCCGTGGCCCGGAACCTCTTCCAGCACGAAGGCTTCAAGGCGCTCTACAAGGGCATCACGCCTCGCATTATGCGTCTTGCTCCGGGACAAGCTATTACGTATACCATGTATGAGTATCTGAAGGGGAAAATGTCCGCGTGACCTAGACCATTTAGATAGGGCGTCGAAGACGAGCAGAAGACGGAACGAGCGGCGTGATACGTCGGTTCTAAGTAGCAATGGTCTTTGGAATTGGAACTGGGGGCGTCACCGCAATAGCCTATCAGATAGATAGCGGCTTTTTCACGACCCCGCGTATAGAAAGTCTGCCTTACGATAGATCTTCTATCTATCTGGATGATAAATCAGTCAATCAATCAATCAATCTACCATACCATCAACACCGACCTACCTTCTAACAATGGCGCGCTGGCCTTACAAACATCCAGCGATAACACAGATAAAACATCCCATCTTTTTGCCGGCGACAATATTCACTCCAAGTATCTACTCTAGACTCCACTCCATGCATAACCTACATAAAACCTTCCACATACCAACACCCCACCTACCGATCCCCATCCCCATCCCCAACCACCGATCCCCGTCCCCATCCCAAAATCCGCCATTCACTCCAAGTCTCTCCACTCCACTCCATTCACGACCTACGTCCCCAAGCTCAAACATTAGCATTTCCCTCACATATAATACCCGGATATCATATCTTCCGCTTCACACAAGGTAAAATCCGTTTTGGGGGAACATTGTAGCATCGGAATATATCGATAACGACATGCGCAAATCTGAGATGGATACATACATACTTCTTAGTGGCGTGGCGGAAGCGGACGAGGGGGAAAAAACTTAGTACTTCCTTGTCGAAGAGAGAAAGATATATAGGTAGGTAGCTTCTTCGTGGATCAAGGGCTGCGATGATGGCTATGAAGCGGATAAGGTTGTTGGGGTTATGTTTTTTCTTCGTGGACTGCGTATACTGATTGATGTGATGGAATGGGAACCCTGGCTAGCGGGTACTCGGAGTGGGAACAAGATGTTATATCTAAGGTTGATGCAAGATAGGAAACGCTTTCGTCACCTGCTAATGGTCGAGCCACACGATAATGTTCCCATAGATAATCATGGCACCCGCTCGCTAAAAAGCACTACGAAATCGCTCAGGCGGTCAACATGACCTTGCCCTCAAAAAGCCTCTGCGCAGTGCGATCCACAGTCACACCTTCGACGTTCGGCCCGAACGGGCTCACCTGCACATCCGCCAGCATCTTGCCGCCCCGTTGCCCAATGCAGATCTCTCCTCCTACAAGGCCAGCCATCTTTTCGCTGATCTGAGGCAGGTCCGCTTTGCCCGGCGCATCGCGCCTCTGGGATCGTGGCCGACCGTCGCGGGCAAGTTCCGATGCAACGGTGTGGGAAATGCCCGTTGCCGCACCGAGACAGACGGCGCCGGTGAGCTGCAGCGAAGGGTGTACTTTGCCCATGCTGTAGGCGGTGACTTCGATATCGGCTTGGCGCCCGTCATCTCCATTGGTGTGGGCATTGACGCGTGGCGGGGCGAGGACGGCGATCTTGGGGATACCGCGAGTACGAGCTGCGGCTTCCGTATCGGGTGCGAGCCCGAAGATGACGGCGCCCTCGCGGCGGATGTTCTCGATCATTTCCATGGAGGTGGGATCTTCGGGGCCGAGCTGATGATACACGGGAGGGAGTGTGGAGCTATCGACGAAGATAAATGGGTTCGCGGCGTCGATAAGGGTGGCTCGGACGGTAATCTCTTTAGCAATGCCAGGAGACGCCACGGTAATATAATTCTGACGAGAGCCTGTTGGGAATAGCTTGCCCGTCATACTGCCTCCGGGCTTCTCGAATCTGATTTTGATGCGGGAGCCGGAACCGTTGAAACCGCTGATACGGTGATCACCCCGTTCTTCAAATCCGCCGTCGGGCCGAACTTGGAGAGTTGAGGTGAGAGTACGACCAGTATTGGTGTTGTAAATCCTAACGTCAATCTACGAAGTCGAAACACCCAAGTCAGATCGTGAATAATTTATAACAGGAGGAGAGGAAACTCAGGAATCGAGGATTCTCATAGAGTGACCGGCTAGGCTGACCATACCTCTTTCTGCCCCGGACGCGTAGTCACGAGTCCTTCATCAAGCGCAAAGGGACCGACTCCAGATGCTATATTACCACAATTTCCACTCATATCAACTATCTGATCGCCGACCGCGACCTGGGCAAAAGTATAGTCGATATCAGCATAATCACGCTCGCACTTTCCCACAATTGCGACCTTGGACGTTGTGGATGTAGCACCGCCAACGCCATTTAGCTGCCGTTTGTCGCCAGTGGCTGAGCCCATAGCTGACAAGAGAATAGGGCTCCAGTCGTCCACTGACTCGGGTAAGTGGTTGCGGTGCAGGAAGAGGCCTTTGGAGGTCCCTGATCTCATCATGACGGCAGGGATGGAGCGCCGATAAGGCTCTTGCTGTTGATCGTGGATGTAAGGCATTGAGACTGAGGCAAACGTTTGATGAATCGCGACAGATCTCTTAATTAAGGTCAAGGGGGTCGTGAACCTAGTAAGTGTCCGCCCTGCGAGCATAGACATCTGCTGATAGAGAAGAGCTGAGAGTGTATCGGGTAGCACATTTTCTTTATGTAGACGGAAGAGACCCGAATACCAAAGCAAGTCGAGAGGAAGATTCTTTGATAGAGGAGATGCATGCTGTCCATGGGCCAGATTAGACACTCATCTACAGCCACGGTGGAGGCGAATGGCCAGAGCGATCTGCCTGCCACTCAACTCATACTTGTAACAACGGCACGTGTGTGACTCGTTACTTGCGGAATTGTGACATCCACGTATATTGTACCGCAATGGCCCAGTACCCTTCCTGCAGCGAAGGGCAGATATCATTGGGGAAGCATGAGAGCCGATAGCAGCGCAGTAGGATGTCGGCACTAGCGCCATCCACGGAAGATGCAGGCAGCAGCCACTCCAATCGCATGCTTTACGCAAGTGAGCGAGCCATGGGAGGAGGACAACGGTGGTAACTGCGAGCGGGCAGCGGACATAGCGGTACTGGCGCGATCTGAGTTGCAACGGCAAAGAAAGGCTGAAATAGCCAATGATATTGTGATCATGGACGGGGTGAAGGTAGGGTCGATGTCAGGACGATTGACAGTAATAGATGATAAACTGTAAAGTACTTTATATAGCGATGCACGTCATCCGAGCCGCGGCCCGTGGAAGTGAACGCTTGGCACCGCGCCATCACGTGACTATATCTACTACGGCTGGCTAATGAGCTCGAAGCGTACTTGTCATTAATCATCTACCGGTCTATGAGGACAAGGAAACTCGGGTCCAGGCGTGCCACGCTCGGAGGTACGCAATAGGCGGCGACATTAGTCGTGTACAATGATGATGGTACCGTTGCTGCTCACGAAAGGGAATCCTCGTTCTCTATCCGTGTCCCTTTCCATCCATTTCGCGCTGTCTGATACTCATACATCCTCGCCCAGGGTTACAGATGCGCTATTGCCATCTTTTGTTCCGTTCTTCGCAGTAAATCTCTTCTCACGAATCGAACGGCCCCCCCAAGCGACGACTGTACTGCATCGATCTTTCGAAGCCTGGCAACTCATTGTACATGTTGAGCAAGTCGCCGCCTCCGAAGCTTGCTGTTCCGTAGTCTGCGCCAGCTGGATCGAGCAAAGGTGGCTCGAACGAGCCAGCTGCTGGGAAAGCCAGGCTATCCTGCAACAAGGGCGGCTGATAGTGCGCGGGAAGTATCTGCGTATTCATGGAGGACTTAGTGTGGTTTAGTGCTGGTTGATCTTCGAAGCTCTGAAGCATACTGTCCACGTTGAGATCTGTCATCGAGTGATGCGAGTTGATCCTACTGTTAGCTGGTGAAGATGTCGCAAGTGAAAAGCCGTCTTCAGGGGATGATTGCAGTGTTACATATTTGGAGGTGTTTTTATTATCGGACAATTGGCATGAAGACGGATGAGTGATGTGATTTGGGCTTTCGAACGGATTCGGGCTGTCCAAGATAACGCCTAATCGGCTCATCAAATTCGTTAGCGAGGCTATTGCATTGTCGACACCCGGGTTAGTGGCCCGGTTTTGACATAGAAGACTGAGACATGTTCGCAAGTTGTCGACGCTTTCCTGCGATGGGTTTCGTCGAGCTGCAGCTCGCGCGTGAATCGTGGCGCTCACGTATGTCGCGTATGCAATTAAGTAGGGTGCTTTGCGAATAGAAAATGTGCGATCGTAAGCCACAAGGATGCCCATGATTTCTTTCGCGGCCGTGACGCAGACTGCGATTGGATCTTCCAGTGTGGATGGGATGCTGTTCGCTCGGGCGATGAGGGGGTGGTGGAGCTGAATAAGCAGGACGTAATACATGCATCTAGGATCATGTACGCTTGTTAACATGCTGTCTTAACATCTCAAGCCACGGAAATGGAAATACTTACAAGAGCGATAGCACCGACGGGGGTGGTAGGACGTGGGCAGAATCGGATGCATCGAATTTCAAGTGGATCCCCAACCCTTTGAACCACCACTGGAGCTTTGCGTGCAGAGCCTTAATTTGTTCGGCTAGACTATCCAGTCCTTGCTCAGCTTTTCGCTTTGCATATACCGTATTCAGCACTTCTTCCATGATAATACACAGTTGACACAGCTTTGTGAATGCAGAGACGCTATACGTTGGTGTTTGAGGGTAATGCCGCGTTCCGAACTCGAACGGCTGCCATAATTCTTTTTCTTCATATTGGTCGAGGAAGACCAATGGAACACTGCAATCAGCCCATGGAAGGTTGACAGGTCTACCTTGATACAAAGATTGAATCTTGTCCACAACTAGTACTTCCGATTAGCAGGTGTTTCACTCGGCAACTGTCCAAGAATATTGTACCGTAAGCCGCCCAAAAGACCCGTCGGCGAACCTCTATATCCTCATCTGAACCCGGGCAAGAAACCAGACCTGACGATGACGACTCGACATGCATCCCGAGGTCTATGATCATCCTGAACGCGATGCCAGCGTAGTTCCATGCCATACTCTTCTCCTCACCAAGAGCGAAGAGAGAACGAGCCATGACCAATAGAGCTTGCACAGTGGTAATCTCACTTTTCTCCAAAGCTGTCACTAGAAGTTCTTTCACTCTCTTTCGAAATTCCCAGCCTACCATATGCTGGCCTCGTACGTTGGACCCTACATCAATCCTTGAGCTAAATTTGGAGGCGCCGAAATAGATAGCATTCAGAAGTAGCTTCGAGAAGTAAGGGCCTTGGCATGCCATGTCTCGCATGAATGCTGGTCGGTATGTGATGAGATAAGAGTGGTGCTGACGGTTCCAGTGACATGAAAGAAGGTGCATGGCCAGATCGGGATCAACGCCGTCGAAATCTAGCTTACCTGAATAGTAGTTGGCGGCTTCCAGTCGACCTGAAATCCATTACTCATGCGACTCCACCACTTAGGCGACAACAGCAATACTCACGTTGTTCTGCGGCCTCTTTCTCTAGGCCCTTACATGAAAGCTCCGTATCCATGATAGTAGGGATTCCGAAGGGATGCGATACATGATCATATAGGTTTCCCGGAGCGTCTTCCAGCACAGAGGCTGACGTCAGGCCAAAATATGTAGAATCGGCTTTTGCTGATTGACGGCTGCCTCCAGCACTGTCTTGCCAGCTACCAGTCGTGCTTATAGGACTTGGTGCACAAGAGCTTGTCTCATTGGAGAGCATGCTGGAAGCCTGATCGCTCTGCGCTGTCTGTGCCGCATCTTGAAATGATGCTTGATCATTGCGAGCTGCCACAGCGTCATCCGGCTTTGATATACGCATGCGTAGGGTCCGATTCTCCTCTTCAAGTTGACTTTGCCGATTCTCCAAGGATACTTTACGATTGGCCGTTGCTCTGACAAAGTAAGTATGATGTTACAGTCCCTTGAGTAGCAATTGATGCATACCTCTTCTTCTTTGCGCTCTCCACATAGATGCACGTTTGCTCAAAGACTGTACAGTTCATGCACCGAGGCTGTTCGTTGTTGCATTTCATCTAAAGCTTGTGAGCAAATTGAGAATTCATTGGAGCAGCGGATTGCACCTTTCGCTTCCGACAATAGGTGCATGCTGCAAGGGCTCGTTGACGACTTCCATGCCCAGAGGATGTTTCCATGGTGAGTTCGAGGGTACCGTGAATCCTGTGTCGGCACAATGGCAACAAGTCTTCAAGGTGGTCGTAGAGATGCTTAGATCCCCTGTCTCTTGACAATGTTCAAAGTCATTGTCAAGGCTGCAAATCCTTGGCAACGGGGATATGGATGACCACATATTCGACAAGACCGGAGCAGGCCAGCGTGTATAAGACCGCTCATGGTGATTAGGGTATATCCGGAGTCAGGATAACGGTACTGGAGTATGCAGAACTATGGTACGACATGGGAAAAGGGAAATTCAGTGGCTCGGGCGTTACAGATCGGACCCTTTGCTGCAGGAGGCGATTAAGCGCGGCGATTGGGCCAAGTCGGGTGCTGCCATGCACACACTTTATCTTCTCATTACCTATCCAGGCTGTGCATTTCTTGGCTGACGTTGAAGGGTGGTGGATAAGTGTAGCTGTGGCAATGTGCTGCCTCGATATTGTAGCGTAGCAGTTGGTATAAGCCACTCAGGTAGAAGATAGTGGTCCACAGAGCAAGTGCTAGTAACTCCAGCCTTATGTGACTTGACCACCCAGACAGGCTTCTATATCGAAATATTTCGTGGTTTCCCTCCAGAGTACTTTGGGACCTGGGAAATGAGATCCTGTAATTCAGTAGCCAGGCAAGTCCTAATACAGGTCTTATGATGGAAGTATTCATGGCTGGAAGCGTTGTAATTTTGTAGGCGGGAGCAAATAGACGTAGCTCACTGGTAGGCGACCCCTTCTGGCGGGTCCGGCAAACGGCTGAAGGATTCGCGGGCCGATGCGCAGAAGGGAGATCTTAGGCGAGTGAGCAGCAACAAAATATTCTAGCCTTTTGCTAGCTGAGAGGTGTGGAAGTCTTGATGGCTGTGGTTGGGCGGCAACGAGACAATGGATGACGATGCTGACGACGACTGAGAGGGTCGGAGGGAACGTGGAAGTAGTGATTGGTAACTGTTGACTGTTGATACCCTGTTGTTTGATCATTGATAGTAACTGATAATCAAGGCTGATCTCACCACGCCGATCAGCGGAACAGGCCCGTCCCTCGTCCATTAGGGCTACCAATCACGATATATCGGGCCATGCTCCTGCAAAGACGAGAACCTCGGATATACGGGTGGGCATCTATGGCGTTCCTACCTGGCAGATATGAATGGACCCACCATTAGCCTGGCTAATCAGATCCCATCATCACACCCTATCAGCGGGCACTTACTATAGTGCCCGCCGCACGTCGCTATCAGCGCTACTTACTATACATAGTATGATGTATCATTCCGCTGTCTTCTTTCTATTATGCTCGCCGAAGAATTTCCGATAGGTTGGGTTCTTATCGCGCTGCATCATGGTGGAGGTTGTGTCATTCCTTATTTCCATATACGCACGGTCAGCTTAAATAGATATGATTCGAAGTATGTTGTATTCGCGGCTCATATCCGACAAGCTTACTAAGAGCTTTACAATCGCTACTTCAGCCACGGCATTGGAAGAGAGTTCCAATTCAACCTGACTTTTGCGCTTCGACTCGGAGCCTTCGCTCTTCTCTCCATTTCGGTCCCCACCTCGTCTCCACCCACAGCATGGGACTTGCCACGATCAATACCGCTGCGATGAACGTGAAGGACCAGCCCCGGCCCATACCTTGGATCATCTGAATGATGGTACCCGTACCGCCAGCCCCCAGCAGACAGCGTACAAGGTTGTTCGCGGCACTAGCTGTAGCAGGGCTTTCGGGATACAAGTCGACCAGCATTATACACATTACATCGTCTGTATAGTTTCATGGTCAGCCAAAGGACTAGAAAGAAGGATCGACGAGCAACAGAGCGTCAGCTTGGAGTGGCTCCGCTTCCAGAGAATGCCAATGGAAAGATCATCTAGTATCGTAGGGTTGGGAAAGAAATCTAGCCATCACACTTACATGACCCAACTAGACACATTCCCATCAGGAATTGCAATATCAGTGGCGCCGCAAGCGGAGCCTCGAACTCCAATACCCATCCGTAGCAGATGAGAGAGACGATGCCAAGCGCAAGGATCGGGTACATGACCTGTACGCGAGCTACTTCGATTGGGAAATGGCTGAGGTCATCACCTCTTTTCCGGTCGACGGTGATATTGTTGGCTTTGGCGACCCGCTTGTAATTGATGTCGATGAGCTTGCCACAGAGCAGGGAGGCAACAACGCACCCTACTCCATAGGGGATGAAGGAAATCCCGATTTGGAGGTCGTTGAAGCCATAGATTTCACTGAAAAGACTTGGTAGACTTGTGGTGACGTCAAAATAGGCTGTGTACACGAGCGCATTATAGATCAATATAATCCCGACATCCTTTTCCATGATAATCTTCATAGCTTTAAGTGGGTTGGGCCACTTCAATTTCCGTTGGGAAGCGTGTATATCGGTCACAACGACTTCGCATACAATATTTTCTTGAAGTTGCTTGGATTTGCGTGTCTTGATGTAGTCAAACAAGGACATGTTCCAGCGTTGTGGAGGTATAGAGCCGTTTCCAACAATGTGTCTCGCCGTCTCAGGAAAGGCGATCAAGAAAGGAACGAGGTAGACCACGGAGAGAATCACCAGGAACCAAAACATCGACCTCCATCCTAGGAATTGACTGAGCAACCCTCCGATGATAGGCCCTATAGCAGGACCACTCATAGTTCCGGACACCACGAAGCCCATGTAGGTGCCTCGCTCCGCCATCGACGACACGTCCGAGACAATGCCGTTGCCTAGTGCTACAAAACCGCTGCTACCAGTACTCTGCAGGCATCTCAGGAGAAAAAGAGCGGCGTAGCTATTCTGGAGGGCCAATCCCACATTCGCCGCGATGAATATGACAAATCCCACAATGTATACAGCTCGACGGCCAGTCATGTCGGCCAGATCGCCATAAATGGTTGGTGCCAGTCCCTGAAAGACCATGTAAGAGGTGAGCGTAAGGTTGATAAGCTCGTCGGAGACATGTAGCTCCCTCGATAGTGTATTTAAGGCGGGAAAGTACATATTGGCCGACATGGACGAGAAGAAGCCTGCGAAAGCGGCCATGAAGACGACATAACGCTTCTCATGGATGCTTAAAACAGAATACAGAGACCCTTGGCTCGTCGTTAGATGAACAGATTCAAGGTCCTCGACGATACTTTCAGTATCATATGCGTGAGCCGGCTCCGGCTTAGACGGCAACGCCAATTGACTTTTTGTTGCGGTCGTACTGTGGAAATGAAGTTCTGGTTGAGTTCCATCTCCCAATGAGGAGCAGGCAGAAGTCTCAATGATTGGATCTAGGTGAGACTGCCGGAGAGGCGCCATAGGGGATGATGTTACGCCCGAAGAATAGTAGACAGATGACAAGCCTTGAATGGAATTCAATGAATCTTCGACAGTGATAGGGGCAGAGGCGAAGTAGGTAGAATCACAGTCCCGATAAAAGCTTGGAGTGAGAGGAAGCAACAATAGAAGATGACTGGGAAGGGGGACAACATATTACCAAGAGCCTGATCAGTAGTGTAGCGTATCGTGCGCTGTACTAAGGATTAAGCCCGACTCTTTCGCATGCCATTCTAAAATTCCCCTCAAACCAAGCGAACCCTTGCGAAGAAGAGTGGAGACACATATCCATCAACGGAAATTTGCTTCGGCGCGATTGGAATCTCCATCTCTCCTTTACTAGGTCGGTACCTCGGCGAATAGCCTACAGGCGATCAATCAAGGACTCACCGTAGTCACTAGAACAGGACCAGGAACAGAAATATTGTAAGACCGAATGGCCATCAGCAGTACAGCGACTAAAATCATAGGCTGTAATAAATTCGGCTGTAAAGAGAGCCAATCTCACTTTCTCGGAATACACCCTGATGTCATCCCATGGTCGCTAGTATGACGCTGTGTGAACCTCAAGGGATATAGGACGTGCTGCCATTCGATGTGGAACCCTTTTTGACCATCATCTAACGTTGTTCCACGGGTCTAGCGGTTGCTGATATTGACAGCCGCACGGGTCAGTTTCGGCGACTATTCGGCCCGCGGGCCGCGGCCTGCCTAACGGCCCGCCTCCAACCCGTTTGTCCAGAACTTCTCTGCTTCTTTGCCGGCTCTGTGCAACGGAAAGATGAATCATGAAATTCGCAGAGCACATCTTTTGGTGGTGGTGCGAGAACACTGATCCCGAGTCGATGATTGATTCGTGCGAGCTGTGGCTAAGGGCCACAAGTTCGTCACCGATGGAAGGTCAGAAGGCAAAGAGCGATCAATTTGATGCTCCCAAGAGACATGGACCGCGGGATCAGCATTGACAGATCCATAATTTCTTCACACGTTCAGTATATGCGTAGAGAACTCCCCAATACTCCCTTTGTCCTGCAAGAGCTCTACTTGACGCACAACTTGTTCGAGTACCTCCTATTCTTTCTCCAGAACCTGCTTCCCTGCCCTGTTGCTTCCAAATTGTCAAAGAACTATCGATATGATAGACACCAGTCATTTGGCACCTGCCAGTGCTCCCGCTGGCCCTACTGGCAAGATGTGCGATTTTGTCGCCTCCATTGAGCTGAAGGATGTCCCTGAGCAGGTGAGAACGAACGCAAAATATCTGATCCTCGACGGGATTGCCTGTGCATTGGTCGGAGCCCAGCTTCCATGGTCGCGCACAGCAACGAAAGCTATCCTCGATATGGAGGGACCTGGTCATTGCACCGTCATCGGCTGGAATCAAAGGCTCAGCCCCATGAGCGCCGCCCTCCTGAATTCGACCTACATTCAAGGCTTCGAGCTCGACGACGTCCATGCTGATGCTCCTTGGCACGCAAATTCTGTCATACTACCGGCCCTCTTCGCCGCTGCGGAGCACGCGAGCCGTGGTATGCAGGGTCCAGCCAAGTTCGATGGCTCTTCGTTCCTCCTTTCTACAATCGTTGGCTTTGAGATCGGTTCGCGGGTTGGACATGCTTTGTATGGTTCGGAGATGCTGAGTCGCGGATGGCACAGTGTGAGTATCGTCACAGCCTGCACGGATATCACGCTCAACCACTCAATAGGGTGCAGTGTTTGGTCCTCCAGCTGCGGCTGCCGCCGTCTCGAAGCTGCTTGGTCTCTCGCCTGAGGAAATCGAAGATGCGTTCGGCACAGCCTGCACACAAGCGTGTGGTTTGACAGCCGCCAGGTACGAAAGTATGGCCAAGAGGATGCAACACGGATTCGCTGCTCGAAGTGGTCTCTTCGCTGCACTCATGTCAAGGGAAAGTTACACTGGAATTGACAAAGTTTTTGAGAGACCCCATGGGGGTTATCTTTCTACCTTCGGCAACGGATCAAAACACGATGAACATTATCAGACCGCCAAACTTATCGATGGCTTGGGAGATGACTGGATAGGTATGTCTGGGATGCGGATCAAACCAGTAGCCAGCCAGATCTCGACTCATGCTCCTATAAACTGCATCGAAGCACTGCAGAAGGAGTACCCTAAAAGATTTGCGAATCTGGACTCGATCCACAAGATAACCATCGCATTGGCCGAGGCGCCATTTGCGCATGGTGGCCACAGTGTACAGCGACCTTTGAACGCACTGTAAGACCCACTCGTTTATCCCGTCTCTTCGCTATCACATGGTGTACGCTTGTCGTGTGGAATTCCTCTATCTATTCTGCGAACCCGGAGGTCCACGAACAGCTTTTGAAAAAAGTCCATCTCCAGCTTCCAAAACTTCCTTGCTAACTTCACCACCCCACCCAGTGGTGCCCAAATGAGCACACGCTACACCGTCGCCGCCCAACTCCTAGACCGCTCAGTCCTCATGGACCAATTCAACTCCACAAACCTCGACCGCGACGACGTCTGGAAACTAGTAGACAAAGTCGACTGCATCTGGCGACGCGACTTCGACAAGCTCAGTCAATGGCACACGAAAGTCACCGTCGATTTCGGCAAGGGCTACACCGTCTCCCACGAGGTGTCGGGGCCGAAGACGTACGACGAGGCGCTTTCGAACCAGGGGATCAGGAACAAGTGGTCGATGTTGGCGGATACGGTGCTGAGTGCGGAGAGGAAGGGGCAGATTGAGTCGCTGTTGTTGAATATTGAGGATGTGGATGATATTGGGCAGCTTGTTAGGTTGTTGGAGACGCAGGTTAAGAATCCGATAGCGTGATGGTGTATATTTTATTCCTATTTTCGTTATTAATCCCCCATTTTATCCAATAAAATAATTAGATTGATCTTAAATTCAACACAGTTCAAGTCCAGGGATGTATCACAAGCTCCCAGAAAGATCGGCTTAATGTTCTAGATCAACAGTCATCTTACCCCCCAAGATCGCCGTGTAAGGTTAAAAACCCACCTCGACCGATTGATACTCAAATTTTCAATCCCACCCTATATTGTTCTTGCTTGCATCCATTAAGGTTGCCGGATGGTCGGTCGAGGAGTCTGCAGTGCGCATGGATGTCTAATCTCACAATTCTATCAAGGCTCTTGTAAGACGGTGGTGGCAAGTGGGATCCTGTAGACAATATTTGGTTTGATTGAACGTATGACAAGGGTCGCGACGAGTGAAGATGTCGTGCTACTTTATTTCTAAAACATGAGTGGTATCTTAGTACTTTTCCCCGCTAAAGCTCCTGCAAAAATGCGAAATGGCCAGCATGCCCCTGCAGCAAATCTATGCTCTTATCAATGTCACCGCTGAAATTGTTGCATCACAGCTTTCACGCTACCGTAGACTTCCACATGGCCACCAATCTCGGCTTCTCCAATACCCGTCGCCGTCCCATTCTCCAGCCATCGCTGCAATAGATCATTGCTCTCCTTCGGCTTGATATCCTGTGCCGCAGTCCCCACAGTCACATGAGCTACCTCATTCGCAGTCTCCCATCCCTCGTCGAGCAGCCGCGCTACTATGCACATAACGCGGTCATCCCACACCACTCGCTCGAGACGTACGCGGCATTTACCGATCGAAGGGTCGGCCGTCCGAGTCGAGGAATCCTGGGACTGCTCCGATAAAGTGTTTGCATGGAGTGTGGTCAAGTGTGACCAGAGCTCTGGATTCGATGGGATCGAGGCACGGTGCATCAGTGTGACGTGGAAGGAGGGTTGGACGCGACAAGATTGCTGGAGATGACGATACATTCTCGCCCTCTCGGGAGTGAGGCTGCTGAAGACTTTGTCAAGGGCGGATACGACTTCACTTGTTGGAAGTTTGATGGCGAAGTATTCGAGTTTGGGAGGCTTGGGCTGGGAGTCCGATGGATTGGGCTGGCCATTGGGAGCTCCGTTCCTCTGATTTGGCTTGTCTCTCTTGTTGCTGTTGAAACTTAGATCGTGCTTGATGTCCGGTTTATAGTCGCTGAGTGCTGCCTCTATCGCTTCATCGAGCTCCTCCGAGCTTGGCATGTTCTCGACAAGCTTGGGATACATAGCATGGAGATTTGATATGACAGTCTCTAGGTTTTTGCGTGAGGATGACGCAACGTCAAGGTCGATAATATTGTCAAAGCCGTCGTCCGGGTCCGAGTTGGGATTAACGGGTTCGAAGCGGGTTAGGAAGCCATCCATGATACTGATGATCTCATGCTTTGACTTGCTCCCTGCTTGGATGGTCTGATGGTTGTCACCACGAGCGAATATCCGGTCTTGCGTCACCTGGCGTATGATTGGTAGCATATTTGGTTTAGGGTCGTGAATGTAATGTAACGCGACGAACCGTGCATCGGGGACAATCCTCAGCACGTCGTCAATTATCTGCGTCCTCTCTCGTTTCTGATGGTTATTCCTATCCGCAATCACGACAGGGTGGGCAGCGAGTGTGTTACAGACTAGAGTAGTAAATTGCTTTGGACGATTGGCCTTTCCAGTAATGTTGTCGTTCTGGATATGACCCCAGTCGAAGAGTTTAGTGAGAGCGACTGCCACGGTTGTCTTGCCACACCCAATGCTAGCAACGGGGAGCAAAATGAGATTCTTGGTGATAACTTCTCCCAGACCACCCGTCTCGTTTTCCTCTTGCTGAATGATGCGGGAGCCGGTCAGCCCCAGTTCCTGCAGAAAACCGTCCCGCATGGCAATGATGCCATGGTTCTTTTGGTACTCCTTACCAATCGAAGGATTCTTTGCAAGCTGACGTCGGGCGTAATGTAAATATTGTCCTGTGACCTCCTTGTGCTTCTTGTATTTTGGGGGCCTGTTACTAATGATGGCCTTGGTGCATTCGCGCCATTGGCGATACATCAAGTAAGGCTCCTCGAACTTGTATTTGAAGAACCAATCACTATAACTTCCATTTGGCTTATGGTCTTTGCGTCTGCATCGTATGACAAAGCCTTCCGTATCTCGACCTGCGTATGATCCAGTCTCAGCACATCCGGATAGGAACGTCTTCATTGACTCCGTGTCATCTTTCATGAGGTACTGTGCCTTCTTGAATCCCCATTGGTCGGCGAATTGATGCACAAGCTCGCCTGGGTATGTTGCGAATTCTGGTAGATTGAGATTCATACCATGAATGTAAAGCCCCGCATCTTTAGGCTCATAGGCCAGCACATGCTCCTCGAATTGATCATCACAAAGCTCGGCGACCAGGGTGACGTTCCGCTTCCGCAGCTCTCTCGCTAGATCAGTCCTCGTCTTACCAATTGCTTCCAAATGCCTGTCGACCCAACGCTCTCCTGCGACAGCATGACTCAAGTCGGCATCGGCGCGCGCTCCAGTGGAGTGCTTGCTGCAGACTAGGAGGATGTCCCCTTCAAGACCAGAGATGAAGATGATGCATCCATTCTCTTTGACACTGAGCTCGTAGGGCCCTTGAGTCATGGTATCAATGTTCTCCCATCGAGTCTCGTGCACCTCTCCGACATTGAAGAATTTGTCGTACCCTCGTATGGCGATCTCTGGGGTACCATCCTTTTTTCGGTAGGTGAATAAGCCGCGAGCATATGTTGGAAGGTCACGACGCTTGTAGTCCCAATCTCTAAATTGCCATGAATCAACAGTACCAGCACCCTTATCGAACCCAGCGACTGCGTAGGTATGTTTTTTGGCAGCAGCGCTGTTCCGCCCTCCGCCTTTTTTCGTGCTAGATTCTAGACTTTTCACAAGGGCCGCAACCTCTTGGACATCCTGTGGAGCGTACGGCCCTGACCTCTGAGAAGCCATGCTTCTCTTCGCTAACTTTATATTGGATACACAGGCACAGGTATGTTGGGAAAGTAATGGCCGTTGTAGAGATGCGGTGAAAGATCTCCGGATCAATGTGAAGCAGCTGCGGTCAAGTACATTGCCGACGAGCATCACCTTTTATGAGTCAGAACCTGGCTCAGAAAGGGTGTGGCCAGCCGCGGAAAGGAAGCACCCTATACTAGTATTTGTTCCTCCACAGCCTCAACAGAGGATGACTGTGGCCGCCGACTTTCCTCCGCAGCAATTAAGGTATGAGTCAAAAATAACAGTTGAGTGCAAGCCCGGGGTTTAGCCGCGGGCGGGACCAACCCCGCGCCGCTCAACGGCTCGTTACGCCTGAAAAATTTGGCAACGTGAAGTGAGGGGTCCTCGGGTGTAGTAATTGTGCCTGAGAGGGAAGAACAGAGTCGATTGTACCAAACCTCTGCTGCACCAGAAGTTTCTCGCTTTAGTCTGATCAAGGACAATCCCTGAAGGAATTCGCAGGGTTTGGATGATATTTTACAAACCTTTGTTCCTTCACGAAGCTCTCGACCACTTACACATTGACTGATGATGGCGAACCCCAATCCCTTCACTCTCGCAGCTGACAACAGCCCTCGCCTCCTACAACTTCTTCGCTCCAATCCTGCTCTAGCTTCGTCACAAGATGCACACGGCTACTCCATTTCCCACGCGGCCGCTTCTTACAACCATCTTGATCTGCTCAGGACTCTAGTCAACGAGTTCCATGTTGATGTCAATATCAAGGATGAGGACGGCGAGACCCCTTTGTTCGTAGTGGAAACTGTTGAAGCTGCGCAGTGCTTGCTCGAGGAGTTGAAGGCCGATCGGACGGTCAAGAATAGTGAAGGTATGACTGCGGAGGAGAAGATCAAGGCAGACGGGGAGAATGTTACCATCGCGGACTTCCTGAAAGAGTCAAGGGTTAGAGGTGCTCCGGCGGTTGGCGCTGACCCTATGGAAAATCCAGCGCATGTGGACCACCCGCCACCTCTGCCTCCGAATGTAAAAATGCACCTGGGAACTGTGGAGGACGAGCAAGTGATTGGCGACAGCTCAGAGGTCGATCCTGAATTCAGGCAAAGGATAGAAGAACTTGCGGCTAGGGAAGACTTTCAGGGAGATGAGGGGCAGAGACAGCTGAGAGAGTTGGTCAAAGACGCTGTCAGAGGTGCTGGTAGCGACGAAAGAGTTGTAAGGCAACGATTGGAATGAATTTTCAACCATGGCAATTGGATGACGTTCAGCCATGTACAACGATCCCAAGTAGCCATCTCTCATCCAAAGCGTCGAAAATATTGCAGAAAGTGTGCGACGTGGCAGCCGTCATATGTCGCTTCTTATCTTCCTGAAGAAATCCATGACTCCCGTGAAAACGACCAACAAGATACCACCACCGGGACCCAGCCTCAGCACCTTGGGCAGGAAGCCCTTATACAGCGCGCCGAAGCCCTCCTCTTTCATTACCGTTCCAAGGGCAGGCCAGGCCCAGTTATATTTCGGCACCGAGCCGGATATCTTTGGCGAATTTTGTATCCTGGACTTGACTACATCCATGGGAGTATTGAGAACGGTACCAATTGTTCCCCCAGTTGCACCAGCCATCAGATCATTCCGGATCTGTTGTCCCTTGCCGTTTGCCTCTGGTAACAGTGACTTGACTTGGAAAATGCAGCCAAAGTAGCCAGCATTCCATAAAATGTGCCGCCATAACGTACTCTCAAGCCCGTTATACATCGCCATGAGTCCTTCCTCCTTGACGATCTTCATGACGCAGTCGACCATTCCGTTGTATTTTCCAGCAGACGCACGATCTTGCAGTCGAATCTTGACGAGCTCAAAAGGGACCACGACAAAAGCTTCCGTTGCACCGGCTGACGCCCCTGTCAGGATGGATAACTGTTGATTCATCTTCGCCATGCCAAACATGTTGCGATAGTATTTGCCCCAGGCGTCATTTGCTGCGAACTTGGTTGCTCTGGTCGAACTGCTCAGCTCTTGGCGTCTGAGGCATGATCAGAACAATACCTTTTGGGAGCCTCCATCAATATAGGCGCCGTGATTCCTCGATACAGCCGAGAGAAACCTTCGTTCTTGGCGATCTTCCTGAAGCAGTCCACCATGCCATTATAGTATTCCTCTCCAACGCCTTTGCCTTGTTGCAATTGCCTGGCATGGCGCATTAGCCTAGCGATCATCTCAAGGATCATTCACAGCTTACACTCTAGTCTTGACGACGTCGAGCGGATACCTAAAGCCCCGTGAGATTAGCTGTATTTAAAGAGTGCGGCGAATTGTGACCTTACATCGTCAGGATCTGTAACGAATTAGTTGCTTTTTCTTGCAATGGTAAATTGAAGTATCACAGACCTCAGATACTCCGGCTACAGCACCGGCTGCAAATTGGTAGACGAACGGTAAAGGCTTTTCTTCCGACATGATGGCGATACAAGAAGGAAACTTGAAGATTCTCGGTTGTCTATGGTTAATTGGGTTGGGGATGGCCCAAAGCCTCGGGGAATACTTTCAGGGTCCACCGATCACTGTCACGTGCAGACGCGATACGTGCCCGACTAAAGACGCGCTTTTGGACGTGGATCACAACAACTCGCCGAAATGGCGGGGGATCGTCCACCAAGCCTGCCAATCAGTGGACATCACGCTGTACACTAAGCCTGGCCACAATGGCGAATCGACAGAAGTCTTTCTTTGATCAGGACACAAAGGTAAGCTTCAGGATAGGAAGGCAAACAACATTGTTCGAGCAGCCGAACCTCTTTCTAAAATATCATCCAACATGGCACCGATAGCAGCATCATCACAGTCAAAATCCAAGCTCAAAGCATTCCGGTACGAGCAGAAAGACGCTAGGTATTCTGCAGTGACGGCCGAGGCTGATAAAGAAAACGCTCCTCACGAACAAGACGCTGCAGAGTTACAGATGATACCTCCGCCTCAGCCTCTGTCGCAGAGGTCTGCAACGAAAGATACCAGAGAGTGCCCCCAGACCCCATTGGGCAGGCTTCCCCTTGCGGACCTTCTTGCTACTGGTGAAGACACGTCCCGTGGACACCTCAACCTTACGCCCATTGAGCGAGTGTTATGGGACAACTCGCCTCCAGACTCGCACTCCTCTACTTCTCTATCCGCCCACAGAGGAAGAAAGAGAGCGCATAGCATATCGGCCTCCTCGTCTCAGAATGAGACATCAAATCATTTTGCGAACGACTTGAAGGCAAACGATTTGCAAGCCTTACAGAAGGCGTTCCAGACACCTAAAGCAGACCCTGCAGATGATCTATGGACACGCTATTCCTTGAACACAGACACCGCTGATCGCCGCTCACTCGCGATTCCTACTGGAGGCGGATTCTCCCAATTGATGCATTCGTCATCACCTCAGACACCCGCCAGTCATTTGCAAAAGGATAGCGGCGGGCTTCGGAGATCTCTGAGTTGTATAGAATGGCCTACCTCAGTAGCGAAAAGGCGGAAGTTATTTCATTATAACAGCCAAAGTAATCCGGCCCTTGAACTCACCAATACGGGTGCTAGGGGTGTCACTATTGAGAGGTCGAAGATGTCTAGGGTCAGCTTGCTAGTCGACAAGATACATGACGGCCTCGCGAAGCCAGCCCCGCGTCAAAACCACTATTCATCATCCGTGCCCACTGGATCCTCACCTGGCGCAGATAGAGATGACTCTCCGTCGTCGCCTAGGAGGGAAGATGAAGTTCCACGTCAAGCGAGCCAGGCAGCTATTGACGCTGTTGCGACTGTATTAAGCCAAACGGCTGTCGACCCCAGAGAGACTGTTGTTGGACCACTTGTACTATCTGATGAGGAGATTGCGAGCCTTGAAAGGGCTGACTCTTCAGACTTCTATGACGATGACCTTGATCTTGAATTGATGGAGAACATCAACACAAATCTCGAAACGGACAGGCCAAGATTGTCAGAATCAAAGGAGCCAAGCTGTGCTCTCGGAGTGTTAGGACCGACGGTATTGCCTACGAAAATCGATGAGTTCGACGATGACGAGACCGACATGTTTGTGGCAGATCTAGAAGATGTCTGTGCCATGTACGATTCTCATGTACAATTCCAGCAGCCCCAAGGCCGAGGAAATGCAGACTTGGCTGCGGCGCATACCATGACAGATTCGTTTCAAGGTGCTGAACCGATGGAGAAGAGTCTAACGGTGCCTGAAGTCGAGGTGCTTTCTGACGATGAGGACTTTGGCAACGACTCTGATTTTGAGCAAATCGCTGCCGAGTGTGCTGATGCGGCCAAGAGTCAGCAGGTATTACAACCTCAATCGTCTGTATGTACATTCAGATTTGGCTCATCTGTTTAGCTAGCTGAATGACGAAAGCATGACAGAAAGCCTCCTGCAATACAACGATATGTGATTAGAGCCGTAGCACAATCAACCTATGAGGATAACAATGGATGTACACAGACAGAGAAGGTAGCCGCACCCAAACTTGCCATCCGACTGACGACTGACTTAAAAAGGTTCTCTCGGTCCAATGTGAGAAATCGAAGTTGAGCAAGGTAATCCTACTACGACAAGTGTGGATTGAGACTCCCTGCGAGCCTGAGTCTTTTGTACATCTGATTGGGAATTTTGACCGATATGGCCAATGCATCGTGGACAACGCTCAGAATCTGCTCATTCTCCATCCCGATTATCTGATCTCATCTACTGTAGTTGGGGATTCTTTCACATGTACTCGGAAGGCAGTACTACAAGACCGCGTCAAGGCCACAAGTGATGCGAGTCAGTCGACGATATACGGGCACATGCTCCACGAAATCTTCCAAGAAGCGATGAGGGTCAATCGGTGGGACGATGAATTCATGGCCATCACCATTGAGAGTCTAGCTACCCAGTACCTGGAGACACTGTTTGAGGTCCAGATTGAGCATGTCATGGCTGTTGAACAGCTCAAGGCGAGGGTGCTCGACTTGCAGGCGTGGGCAGAGATTTACGTTTCCGCAAGACCTCAGGTAAGCGTTGTGGCAGAAGGTCGTCGCTCATCTAATCTTGGTGCAGCCGAACGCGTTCGTCAAAGATCGAAATGGGGCGCGATCACTCATGGCCGTAAATAAGCTTCTTGAAGTCGAAGAGAAGGTCTGGTCGCCGTTGTATGGTCTCAAAGGAAATGTCGACGCAACAGTGCAGGTATTCCTCAAAGACGGGGATGATGAGAAGACATTGACGGTTCCCTTCGAGTTGAAAACGGGCAAGCATCAAAGTGCAGCACACAAGGCGCAAACGTCGCTCTATACACTCCTGTTGTCTGATAGATATGGTAATGGATATCTTTGCCCGTCTTGATCATCGTACGTGCTAATAGACCCTTATACAGACATTGAGATCGCTGCTGGTATTCTATACTACATGCAGACCTCCGAGATCTCTAATATTCCTACAATGCGACAAGAGCTGGTGCCCATGATCATGCAGCGAAATGGTTTGGCGACGTACGTTCGTCATCGCATGGAGCTCCCTCCAATGATCAAACGGCCGTACATATGCGGCAGATGCTACGCACAGACTCCCTGCTTCATCTACCACAAAATGATCGATGATGGCAACGGCGAGACGAGCGGTATGGGAGAGAAGTTCGACGACCTTGTAAAGCATCTCAATTCTAATCACCAGCAATTCTTTCGCAAGTGGGATGACCTGTTGACCAAGGAAGAGAAAGACGTTGTCAAATTCCGGAGAGAACTATGGACCATGCGGAGCCTTGAGCGTCAGAAGGTTGGGAGATGTTGGGGCGAAGTCGTGATTGATCCAGGTTCTTTCCACGAGGTCGAAGGCGCCGCAAAGATCAATCGATTCCAGTACACCTTCGTCAAACGGAAGCCACTACCTAGCTTCCTTTTCACAGAGTCACAAATCACACTTGGAGAGCCAATCGTTATATCGGATGAAAAAGGACACTTTGCCCTGGCCAATGGATATGTGACCAAGATACGAAAGCATCAGGTCCAAGTCACTATCGACAGGCGTTTACATAACGCTCGGGTGAAAGGCAACAATTTTGATGAACAGAGAAATCAGTCATTCATTGGTATCATGGAGGTTGTTGAGGATGGTATCAGTCAATCCACCACAATCCCAACCCAGCCAGAGGAGCCCGTAGTCTACCGAATCGACAAAGATGAATTCAGTAATGGCATGGCAATGGTCCGCAACAACTTGATACGACTCATGGAGAAAGATGTATTCGGCGTTCAGGCTCTTCGAAGACTGATCGTCGAAAATGTGGCTCCGACTTTCAAGCCCACTGCGTCTGCATATGGCTCCGCAGATTCAGCAAGCCAAGCAAATTTGAACGTCGATCAAAAGGCTGCTATTGAGAAGGTCATGAGTGCTAAGGACTACGCCTTGGTGCTCGGTATGCCTGGGACTGGAAAAACGACGACGATCGCCCACATCATTCGAGCTCTTGTAGCACAGGGAAAAAGCGTCTTACTCACTTCTTACACGCACACTGCTGTAGACAATATTCTGCTAAAGCTACGGAACGACAATTTTGGCATCTTCCGCCTTGGTGCCGTTGCAAAGGTGCACCCTGAGGTTCAAGAATTTGCAGACCTTGCAGCCAAATCTTTTAATACTGTTGAAGATCTGAAGAGATGCTACACTCGACCCATCGTCGCAACCACCTGCCTTGGAATAAATCACCCTATCTTCAATCAGCGAATCTTTGACTACTGCATCGTGGACGAGGCATCCCAAATCACCCTTCCTGTCTGCTTAGGGCCCATACGAATGGCCAGGACTTTCATCCTTGTGGGCGATCACTACCAACTTCCTCCTCTGGTCCAAAACAAGGAGGCGTTGGCCGGTGGCTTGGATATAAGCCTGTTCAAACTGCTGTCTGACAACCACCCTGCCTCGGTCACCAACCTCGAGCATCAGTATCGCATGTGCGAGGACATCATGACATTGAGTAACACTCTCATCTACGACGGACGTCTCAAATGCGGAACCAACGCCGTCGCCTCTCGCTCTATCAGCATCCCAAACATGGCCGCATTGAGACTGCACCATCACAGCACTCAGAGCATGCTCGCAGCTAACCCAAGAACCATCTGCGCCAACGCAAGTCGCAGCTCATGCTGGCTCCGTGACCTCCTCGACCCCTCCCTAGAAGCCTGCTTCGTAAACACCGACCTCCTGCTCCCCCACTCCCGCGAAGTCCTCGAAAACGGCTCACGGGTCACAAATCCCACAGAAGCCACCCTAACCACACAACTCGTCGAATCCCTCCTCACCGTCGGTATCCCCCCAACCGACATCGGCGTCATCACGCCCTACCGCTCCCAACTCGCGCTCATCAAACAATCCCTTCGACACCGCTCCGGCATCGAAATGCACACCGCGGACAAATTCCAAGGCCGCGACAAAGAAGTCATGATCCTGAGTCTAGTGCACAGCAACGAATTCCAAGTCGTCGGCGAGCTACTGAAAGACTGGCGAAGAATCAACGTCGCGTTGACGAGAGCGAGAACAAAGCTATTGATTATAGGCAGCAAAAGCACGCTAACCGGCAACGATCTCCTAAAAGAGATGATCACATTAATGCAGCGAAAGGGATGGTGCTACGATTTACAGCCCGGAGCGTGCGAAGGCCATGTGTGGGAGGAAACGGCTACGCTTTCGTCTGGGAAAGCAAGCGCCGAGACGACGTCCGAAAAGAAATCACTATCAACAAGCAAGACTGAATCTTTCCCAAGTGCCAGTACCGGCAAGGAAAATCAATACGGCAGAAGGATCCCAGCTAAGCAGGGGAAATTGGACATGAATGCGCTGTTGGGGAGAAGACCGGTGTTGAGGGATATCATTAACGACTCGGCTTGAGTACGTACAGTCGTTGGGAAAAATATTCTTGTATGCAAGCGATAGGAAGGTCTGCTCTGTTACGTATTGGATATTGGATATTGGATATTGGACAGTGCAGCATGGCGATCACAACGCAGTTTATTGGATTACAATTACATTTACAAGTACAATCTCAACAAATCTTCCCATAAATCCAAATCAATTCAATCAATTGAAAAGAGATCCCTCAATAAATCCCCTTTCCTCTTCTTCGTCCGACAGTAATACCGAATCACCTCAAACCCACCAAAGAATTTCCCAATAAAAAATTCAATCTACGAATAATGAAGATATATTCGAGTCGACTCCACAACCCACAGCCCAGATCCCCCCTCCGCAAACCCCCCACATCGCCCCACATCACCCCACAGGAAAACCACACAACCCAGTATACAACTTCACAACCACCTAGCCAAAACTCCAAGTAATTTTGAAAAGTTTTCAATTGTTTTTGATGTCGTCGTTTCTATCTTGATCTCAAGACATTGATACTATGTACCCGTGCCCATCCTTGACCGTACACGAAAAAATTCAATCCAAAACCCGCCATCCAACACCCAAACCCGCACCCAATAATCTGCTGCATTGCTGATTTTCATTCCCTCCCATTATTTCCACCCAATCAATAGTATCGCAAACAGTAAACCACGCCCCAATTTAAAAAAATTCGATGAGTGACTGATGTAGAACACACGATAGTGCTGACAAAAGAGTGATGATGATGCTGGCGAAGGAGTGACGATGTTTCTGATGATGCTGACGATGCTGACGATGACCCAATGAAACAATCTTCAAAATCTCAATTCTCCTGTAAAATATATTAGTATCCATGACGAAGTCTTGATTGAAAAGAGGAAGATGAGGAGAAATATACTTACGCGATTCCACTAATCCTCCATCTCGCACACTATCCCCATCCTCAGAAGGAGCCAAAGATGTCGTTCCCATCAATCGCCGTATGTCCATCCATGGCGTAGTCAGGAACGTCCGGGTTGTCGGTATCTGATGCCATATTATAGTCTTGAAGTGCCTTGAAATCCTCCCAGTGTAGATCGAAGTCCGTGTATCTGGCGGTATTGAAGCTATCCTGGGCCATGGCGGTCAATAACGGATCGTCCTCGGATGCAGACGAAGCTGCTGCGTCGTCCGTGGTGGCTGTTGATGTCTGCGATGATGATGGTTGTGATGATGACATCTGTGATGATGAGGGCTGTGATGATGATGTCGGTGATGATGGTGGATGTGCTGTCGGTCCTGATGAAAGATATGGGGCGGCATCGAGGTCGTCGATGGAGAAGAAGCTGGTGGTATCGGGAACGGGGGTGAGAGGGCTGATTTCCCGCTGTGGAGCGGCAGCTTTCCTGGACATTCTGGCGGCCTCTTTTCTGGGGTCCTTGAAGCTGTAGCCGTTCCTTGGTTTTCTATCCAGGACTCCTTTCGGGCGGCCTCGTGGCCTGGACGGCGGCTTCTCGATATCCTTGTCTTTGTTTTTGGAGCCTAGGGGTCGGCCACGTCCTCTCTTCGCAAGGGCTGGAGGAGTGCTGTCATTAGTATTCGAGGCGTTGAGAGTGTCCAGGGAGGGTTTAGGGTTGGCTTGTTGGGCAGGGTCAGAACCAGGGGGCGTCGCTTGGGGGTGTTCTTCGTATTGAAATGATGGATTCTGGATGTATTCGCGATCGGAAGAAGCCTGCGTAAGAGCATGAGTGGGTGAAGATACAAACGGTGAGAGTGGTGAGTATACGCCGTATTGAGGATACAGCGTAGATGTCTCCTTCGACATTGCTGCATATTGACCTTGATAGTAAGGCCCATCGGTATTTGTATCACCGTTCTGGGAATTATGATAGGAGGTGCTGGGTTCAGGGTACATCGTCGGATTGTCTCCTATTATGCTTGATTGATGCATGCTGGTATATTAAAGAGCATGCTGTGATGGTGATCCGAATTGGTGCTTTCAGTTGATGTTAGAAGTTGATATCAGTAGAGAATGTTGTAGAAGAGTGCGTGCCGAGCCCCTATCATGTAGTTGCAAACAGGGGCGCCATTGATATACTGATGATGGACCGTCCGGATAGGCTGGGCACCAAGGGCAAAGGATATATTGGAATAAGTCTGAATAAACCCTATATCGACACGAGGGCTAGTGACGCCGAGGGAACCTTCCAAGAAAAAGGCGTAACCACAGCGGAAGAGATGTTATGAATCATTACTTTCGCACCAATAGCTAGGTAGACATGTGGAACTTCGGAACAAGTAGGGTTGTCAGGACAGGCTTCCATAGAAAGCAACACAACAATTAGCGAGTAGTTGGAAGCAACGATGCTGATCGAGGAGAGGAAGTAGCGAAGGCCTAGATACTATCGTTTTATGCTCGTTCTTAGCAATCGAGGAGGAAGGAGAGAGCGGCCGGTCCGCATGTATCATATCATTTCCCACAGGACAAACCTCTTCATCCCTCGGACATCATTTGGGACGTCCGCCTCTGCCGAATTTGAAGTCCGCTCGTTACTCGACTGTCCATCAGACAGACACAATACGGTGTACCCTGATTGGCGTCCATGAGGGTCCATGGTGAAGCCACGGGCACTCATGGAAAAAAAAGCTTGGCGCTGGCTTACCCCTTTCCCGATATGGACGCATTTTTCACTATTTATTAAGCATCAACAACCTTCTATGAGTGATTGCGGAGCTTAAAACTCACATGACTTTCAAAAAGAGTTTGCGGACCCATTGTGCGGGCAGTAACCCTGCCCAGGTCGCGCTTACCATGTTGTGAGAATTGAGGTGGTCCCGCGATTCACTTTGGGGATATGGCAGCCGGTATCGACAGAGAAAGGGGTCGACTGAATCGTCAGCGAGGATACGAGGACTCTCGATTCCTACTAGACTAAGCCATTCGTACGTCTCCAGAGCCCAGTCATGAAATTCATCATCAGAGATGACCGAGAACGCAGGATCGAAGTCGGGAACAAGGACTGCCTTGGTGATCTTCAATTGCGGCGAAACGTGGGCGGTGATAGGGTGGTGCTTGGCGATTGGCGTTTCGACTGATTCTACATCAGACTCTTATTACCTGCTCTGTCAATATTCACGTACGGATGGTAGGAAGTACCTTCCGATGATTTCTCAAAGTCATGGAACAACCACGTTACAGATCGATTGAGCACGTTCTTGAATGCCCATACAATCCTTTCGAAGCCCTTTTTGCCGTGCAACATAGAAGGTTGGCGAAGGTCAATCTCGACGGCTGATCGATCAATTAATGGTTCGATGTGCCCTCATGCGCATGTACTAACGTACCATACTTGGTCTTCACATGCTTCCGTCCTCCATCAGGCATGGCCTTTCCGACAAGTCCAGTGCGTTCGTAATTTTCCTTGGCAAGTTCAAGACGAAGCTGACCTAAGAAACAACCATTTCAGGAAGGAGCCATGCTGAAATGAGAGAATTTTTCAAGACATACCGTCCCTTAGGAAGTATCTATCGTCCACACCAGCTCGACCCTCGGAGATCATCAAGATGTTGCCTTCATTCGACAAAGGCAAATCAATGGGGTGAAACAACGTCCAAGAAGATGGTATTGAGCGGAGAGAATATTGACGACGGAAAGGAGATTACCTACCGGTCTTGATATATGAATTGAAGAAGACTCCATCAAGTAAAGCAGACAGTGGCATAATGGCTCGCGAGTACTGTAGGTGACTGATCTCGTCGCTCAGATCTTTCCAGATTATTGCATACAACTCCTCGGGAAGAAGCATTTCAATCTACAATTACTCTTTCAGTAGCTACCCTTGATCACCTCCGTGAGCAGCCATTTACTTTATGCGTGAACGGCTGGTCCATGATTGCACTAAACGGTTTCTTCTTGCTTGGCGGTTGCTTAGGGTCCACCGACTTGGGCAGCATCCCCGTCGACACCATGGCCTTTGAGGAGGGCGTCTGGGATTTTGCAAAACCAAACATGACGATATTTAATTCTAATTACTGGATGATTATAATTTTGGATGTTTTATTATGAAATTGAGTAAGCTGCCAGTTGAGAACCGAAAGGAGCACAGAATTAGTGCCGAGGAAAGCCGCCCATAGCCGAGGCTTTCTTTGTGGTCAAACATTTCCTCATCTAGAGGAATGAACCCAATATCACAACCAATCTGGACCCGTCACTACTTATGCTTCTTAAGAATCTTTCGTACCTTGCAGCTCATCCTGTGGAGCTTTCGGGAACAACCCTGACTTGACGACATTGCTCCACAGCTCGCTCGACGTCAATTGACCATGGCACCACCATATCCTCGAAGACCAATAGCCAAAGATCGCTTCGCCGCCCTCTTCCCGACACTGAAAGCCCAGGCATACCACGACCCACCTCCTCGAGGCTCAGGCTCTCACACGTACGTCCACAGCTCTCTCAGTACATCCCGGCTGCCAGTGACCCTCTCGGCAGCATCCGCACCATAGCTTGGAGTCCAACGGGCCACCTCATAGCGACGGGCTCTGCAGATCGCACGTTGCGCGTATGGAACCCAGAAAAACCGCAAGTGAAAACCAGTACGGAGCTGAAAGGTCATCTCGGAGCTGTGGAAAAGGTGGCATGGAATCCCATAAAGGAGGCCGAACTCGCCTCCGTGAGTAGTGATGGGACTTGCAAGTTCTGGGATGTGAGGAATAAGAACTGTACCGCGACCGTGCAGCTAGGTGGAGAGGGTTTGACCATAGCCTGGGCAGGAGACGGCAGTGTGGTCATGGTCGGAAGCACTGTGAGAAAGGTATGACTCTTTCGGTCCATAGATCATCATAACACAACCTTGAGCGAGACTAAGACTTCGTACAGGAAGGCGCCGACTATCTGGTCCCAATCACCATCCACCCAACTCCCACCGCCAGCACACCCATACATCAACCCCTCCAAACGAACCAAGTGACCTTCAACCATTCCACACCACCCACCTACCTCCTCCTCACCCGCGGCGACGGCTCCATCACCATCGCAACCTACCCTTCCCTCCAAACCATCCACACCCTCCACGCCCACACCTCCTCCTGCTTCTCACTCGCCCTATCCCCCACCGCACGCTACCTCGCCATCGGCGGCTCCGACGCCCTCATATCCCTCTACGACACCACGGATTGGGTATGCAAACGAAGTCTGACGAGCGCAACGGGCCCGGTCAAGAGTGTAGGATTCAGCTTCGATGGCAGTTTCGTGGTGGGAGGAGATGATGAGGGGAAGACGTTGGAAGTGGCACATGTGGAGAGCGGAGAGTGTGTGGGGAAGATTGAGACGGGGGGTGGTGCTGGAGTTGTGGCGTGGCATCCGGGTCGGTACTGGATAGCTTATGCGGGGGAGGGAGGGGGACTGAAGATTCTAGGAGCGGCCGGTGGACAGATGTGAGGGTGTTGGGGTAGGTAGGGATGTTCTGATGATGTTGGAGTTTTGGGGGTAACTCTGAAATATCAGACTATTGATTTTCATACCTAGAGGTCTCGACTGCGATACTGCCTTAATGCATTATATCAATGCCGCTCTAACCTTGGTAGTTCCGACGCTTTGAATGTTACCCAGGTACCCAGCGGCGTATGTGCCCTTCAAATCGCGCAACAATTCGCAACGATTCGCAGCAAAAGCCGCAAACCGTCTCTCACAAAAACAGTTTCACCAGCTACTGCAATCTCTTTCAGGTCCAGCGCACGGCAAGGTTCAGAACATGGAGTTATTGGAACAATTGCTGGCACGCAAACTTGAGCAGTTCCATTCTACAGAAGTTGGAATTTCCGGTGAAGGTCGCGATAGACTTGCCCGCCCCGGTGGTCCAGCGGATGCTACCCTAGGACTGATTCTACACGTCCAAATTGAGGATGATGTCCTAGGTGGGTTCTGGGATTCTCGTAGCGCAACTATAAGTCTTCTCCTTGGAAAAGGAATCCATGAGACCTTCGCATTCGGCTATTCCAGAGGGGACAGTCCATCCGCATGAATGTATCAGCGGTGGTGAGGCAGGCGATCCAGCACATCGTCTCAGCATCCAAATCAGATACAGAACCATATATGAGAATGCACAGGAGGAATGTTGATACAGAACTTCAGTGCAAGGCAACATCAAGAAGCTCAACTCCTTAGTTGACTTCTTGGAGGATAAGGATGGAGATTGGACAGCTAAGCAACCACGGCGATTTCTTGATAGAGATTCCAGCCGCAAGAGGTTCAAGACATCATACCCAAGTTGAGCTCTACGAACCGAAGTAAAGGTAAGACCCTGGATTCTCTCCTCTGAGGACTATTATTCCTACGATAGCAGGCAGCCCTTGGTCTTGTCAAGCCTCGAGGAGCGATTGTGAGGGAGCTCGCTGAGGAGCAGAGGTAGATTCCCGTGGTAGCAATATACAATGGTAAACGAGTCGAAAAGAGACATTAAGAACAGGTGTGTAGGGGGTATTCGAGGCCGGGTACCCCTAAAGGTTACCTGGAGAGCGTGCTAAAGCTAGCTTACAGAAAATAGAACCTTTAGTATTAACCTCCGTAATTAGCTTTATAATACAATTAACTATAACTCTATAATAAAACTATAATAGCTAGGACAGGTTTAGTTACAGGATTAACCTTACCAACTGAGGGATAGTATTAAGGAATCTTCTTACTATAATAGAATAAGTTCTACTACCTTTTCAGGATTATAGGCTAGCCTGATACGGGAGTCATTTTTTGTTATCCCACCTTATCGATTGGTTAAAAGTCCCCCAGTTGCCCCTCTAGGACTAGCGCCAGCTGCGGTGAACATTAAAAGTCCTGACTTTCTTCGCATTCTATCCATGTATGTACCTACCTGTTATAATATTTTTGGGATAAACTATATTACTCACCTCATCTTAAGGTATCAAATGCTTCAAAAATACCTGAAATCGGTGCAGTGGTTTAAAAGATATTTTAGAATAAGTAGATTTACCTACCAAATTCCATGCGCCAACGGCTAGAATATGGATTACGAACAGCTAAAATCCTAACATTGTTTATATTTTACCTATTCACCTCACCCACTAACGTGTCTGATATCGGCCTGAATGGGGGGTGATATCCGTCTCATTGCCAGATATGCAACGCTGTCAGAATAATCCATATCGGTCGATTGGTGCATGCATATGATTTAGCTAATGCTGTCGCATTCACAGGCCGCCTACCTACCTACCCACCAACGTGTCTGATATGCTCCCTACTATTCACCTCACCTACCCACGTGTCTGATATCAGTCTGAAAGGGGGGTGATATCCGTCTCATTGCCAGGTATGGGACGCTGTCAGAATGATCCATATCGGTCTATAGTGTATACATATGATATAGCTAATGCTGTCGCATTCACAGGCCGCCTACCTACCTACCAACGTGTCTGATATGCTCCCTACTATTCACCTCACCTACCAACGTATCTGATATCGGTCTGAATAGGTGGAAATATCCGTCTTATTGCCAGGTATGCAACGCTGTCAGAATAATCCATATCGGTCTATTGGTGCATTAGCTAATGCTGTCGCATGCACAGGCCACCTACCTACCAACGTGTCTGATATGCTCCCTACTATTCGCCCTACCTACTAACGTGTCTGATATACTCCCTACTATTCACGTCACCTACTAAACGCCAGGTAGTAGGGGTGATTTTCCGAAGTAAAAATCTTGAATTTTTACAGGCATTTTCTAGTACGTTTATATCTAACTATCTATAAAGCTTACAAACATAAATTTATATAGCATAGAAGTTCTAGTTTTATAACGGCCTCAGTTGTCTATGGGTTAAGATTCTAGCCTTCCACCAATTATTATGAGACTTAGAGAACCGCGTTCGAGTCGCGGCTGAGGCATTCTTTTTTCACACTTTTGATCGTTTTCATCGTTAAGAATTCCATGCCCCCGATTGTCGAACTGGGGAGAGGGTTCTATTCACTGATAATTCAAGAATGTAGCCAGACCTTATAGCTGCAGCTTAGGTTCCCAGTCTGTCTCCGTCTCCTCGATGGCTTCATACTCTGTAATAAGAGTACCTCTTTTCAATCTCTTGATCCTTTCTTCCTCCGGTTTATGCTAGCCATAAATTATATAGAGCTAAGATGAATATTTACACATGAGGATAAAAAAAATGGGTAGTTTCCCTTGCGATTCTCAGCAACCTTCCGCCCACGAAGCTCCTTATCTTTCTATCGACTGGATCTTCATTGGCTCTTCTTCTTGCAAATTCCTTTTCTTGATCCTTTCCCTATTGGACATCTCCTCTTTCTCCTTTTTCTCCTCCTTCTCCTCCTTCTCCTCCTTCTCCTCCTTCTCCTCCTTCTCCTTTTTCTCCTCCTTCTTCTGCTGCCTGCTTCTTGCGGCATTTTCCCGTCGCTGTCTCTTTTTCCGCTCATACCGCTCTTCGACTTTCGCCTTTCGGCTCCCAAGTTCTTCCTCACTCACAGTAGGACCTTGCCCCTCCTCGTCGTTATTGTCCCTCCTGGCTGCTTCGTCTTGTACCCACTATAACTCCTCCTTGAGCGATCTCCACCCTTTCCGCGCGTGGAAGGAATTATCCACCTTTCGTTTTTCAAGTTCTTCGATAGTGAAAGGGGTTTCAGCGCGCCTCTCGCGCTTCCTCTTATTAATATCGTCTTTGTTCTTACCGTAATACGCCTTACCCCGTTTAACCCTTGCATTCTTTTGCGCTTTTGACATGCCTTTGCGATGTAACGTTGGGTATGCGTTCAGAGCTTCGGCATTATCATGATGACGCTGTTGCATTTGTGAGCTCTTACGTTGCCCCAGCTCCTGCTTTCGCTCCATACGGCTTCTCATTTCATCGCTCTGTCCGATTTCAAGGGTCTCTTGGTCGTCCAAGGATGCCGCGATTTGAAAGGGGAAATACATCATCCCATCTGGGAATTTTACATTCGGGACGTGCTATCGTTCGTTTAGCCACGAGAATCTTATGGTTGGAGGGCGAAGCTGCTTTAAACATGCTGGGTTGCACGTAAAAAGTTTGAATCCTGCTTGGAAAGGGGTTCCTTTTAGCCAACAGAAATTAATCCTAGTCGTGGTTACGTTAAGAGATCTTGCTCAAAAAAAGGGTTTGGAGATGTCTTGTAGTGTTTAAAACAGAGATTGCTAATGCGGTCCTATATTGCTGGAAATACACCCCTTGAGTATCCCTCATGTAATATATCTCAGCTCATCTAGAAATCAATGTAATGAGTTCTATAATAGTCACTACTCCTTCTAGCAACCGGCCTCTCCTACCGACTCTCCCCCGTTCAACCTATCCTCAAGCGACAATTTTCGCTTATTGGATGGTAATATACAGACTACCATAGGATATCGAAGACTAAAGAAACTAATTGCCGTGCCAGCTCTACTACTAGGAGGCAGAGGAGACAGCATAACCGCACTAACTTAAGTCGCCACGGACGTACATGCGGCCATCTTAAGCCTAGTAGCAGCCACCGCCGCCAGCGTACACTGCCGTAATCCTATCGTTAGGCGCATTAAAATCATTCTACCTTCCAGTATCGCCGTTATGGATGTAATTACACTGGGCGTAGGCGCTTAAAACCAGGAATAGCATTAGATAGGTTTTGCAGTCCCGATTTCAAGCGATTATTTAATATTATTCAATAGTTAATAGCTATATTAGGCTATAATATTTACTAATTATATAGATTATTAAGTTAGTAATTTAATTATTAAATTATTAAATTAATATAAATAATAGCTTAATTAAGCTATTATTTTAATATCCGTTATAGTTAATTTATTACTTACTTATATTTATATCTATTCTATCCCTCTTATAACCTTCCTCTACTATTATTAATAGTTATTTTATACCTCCTAGGCGTACTTTAAAGTCTTTTAAGGATATCCTAAGTATTAGTACCTTTATTATTACTATTACTAATATACTAAATCCTCCTTTTATATTCTTATAATTAAAGATCTTAATATAGTATAATAAATATATAATTAATAAAAAGATATTATTACTAGCCTTTATATAAATATACCTCTTATATCCTAGGAACCTCTTAATAATAATAATATCCTTCTTTTATATTCCTCCTAACCTACCCCGCGGAAGTCCCTTTATAAAGGAAAAGGTTATAAGAAAGCTAGGCTATATAATATAAAGTTATTATAATATTTAAAGAGGTATAAGAGAAGGGGGACTAGGAGCTTAAATATCTTATAATTAAATAGTTATAATAAGAAGTATAAGAGAGGTAGGTAGAAGGGATAAAATATATATAAAAGAATACTTCTTCATATTTAAGAGATAATAATATTTATTAATTATATATTTATTAAAGTAGGTATATATAAACTTTCTAATATAAATTTATAATAAAAGGATATATAATAGGACTTTAAGATATATACCTACTATTCCTACTCTTAGAATAATTATTAATAAAAGGTAGTAATACTACTTAAATAATATAAGTATAAAAAGGATTATAATAAGAGATTTAAGTATATAATAATTAATAATAATCTTATATAAGTACTAAATTAATAGTAACTAATAATTAATAAAGTTTAAGCTAGAAAATATAAAAAAAAGTAAGATATAAAAGATAAAAAGGAGAAAATATAAGATTATAATATTAAATAAGATATACTCTCTACTTATTAAAGTAAAAAGGTTATAAGAGAAATAAAGAATACTAATTTTAATAAAATTCCTTCTTATAAAGAAAATAATAAGTAAGACTCCTCTTTAAAAGGCTTATTTATCTTACTCTTATTTATAATAATATTACTATTACCCTTTAGTATAAATATTATATTAAAAGGTTCCTCCTACTAGTAGTAAAGCCTAAGTCCTTAATATTAGAGTAATACTAGCTATTAGAGTAGTATTAATATTAAGAGTAATCTTAAGGATAAAGCTAACTCTATTAATAATATTATCTATTAATTATAATAACTATAATAGTAAATTAAAAAAAAGAATAGGGGGATAAAGTTATAAAAGGATAGGTAAAGATTTAAATAAATATAAAGGTCTTATCTAACTTAGAATATAACTACTATTTTAATTAATTTTATAAAGTAAAGTTTAAAATTCTTTAAATCTTATAATATAATAACTCTAATAATAATACTTATAAGTATTAATAGGCCTATATTAATAAGTAGTATTTAAGCCCCTCTACTTATTAATATTGATATATTTATAATAACTAGTACTTAGGACCTAGCTTTAATTAAGAAGCTAGAACTTATTTATAAGTAGTAACTTAATATTAATATAAAACTTAAATATTTAATTAAAGGAATATAATAGATTTATAATATATTAAATATACTTTATAAAGAGTTATAAGCCTTTATAACTTTATTATAAAAGTAAATAGGGGCTTAAGAGGACCTTATTTAAATACTTTATATAAATTAAGTCTTATATTAATAGTACTTAAGTAAAGAGATAGAATAAATATAAAAAATACTAGAAAATATTACTAATAAGATTAGTCTTACTATCCTTATAAATAATAATATACTAAGCTATCTCTAAATATTTAATAAAAAGGTTATAAATATAATATAATTATATATTAATAGGCTTAATAGTATTAAGGATATAAGTTAAATAAATAATAATAGAGACTTTAAAAGTAATAATAATAATAGTAAGTAAAGGAGAAATACTATAAAGGATTTTTATATAAAAGTTAATAAAGAGCTTAGTAAAGACGGGGTTAATAATATATAATAGGAATATTATAAGACTAGTAGATATAATACTTAGGTATATTTTATAACTCTAATATATAAAATAATATAAAATAATAAAATAACTATTAATATAAACCCCTAATATTTAAGTAACTTAGAATTAGGATATTTTAGAATAAAAAGTAGAAAAACTAAATAAAATATAAAAATAGAAACTTTAGATAAGAATAAAGAAATAAGGCCTTATAAGATACTTACTATTTTATAATAATTATATAAATAGGTTATATTACATAATAAGGGCGGGTTTTCTATATTTCTTATATATATTATAAATTTAAGTTAATTTATAACTTATCTTTATAAGCTTCTCTATAACTTAAATTTAATAATAAGTTCTTAATTAGTAATATAATTTATAAATTAATAGTATTATAATATTAGAATTAGGTAATTATATATAAATTATAAGCTTATAATCCCTTTAGTTATATTATAAGGCTTAATATAAAGAAATATACCTAAGTAATTATTAGGTAGAGTTAATTACTAATAAATATTAGTAGATTATTAAAGGCCTTATTCTAAATTAACTAAATATTATATTTTAGCCTTATAATAAATAGGTAAAATAATTTATTAATAGTACTACTACCTAATAGATATTATTAATAGGTATTAGCCCTAATTTTATTTTATACTTAAAGGTATTTATTACTTAAAATATTTATATTATCCTAAAATTATACTTAATAATAATCTATATACTAGTTATTCTTTTATTAAACTTTCTCTTTTATATATTTAAGTAGCTTATATATAATAATATAATAAATTTTATATATTTATAAGCTTTATTACTAAATAGATTTAGAACTTACTACCCTTAAAATACTTAATATAACTAGTCTTATATATTAGAAGTTTATAATATTATTAAATTATTTACCTTTCCCTTAAATAGGCTATATAATATATTAATTAGACTATCTAGATATATTACTCTTAACTATATTATACTATATACCTTTTTATATATAAAGTAGAAGAACCTCTAGTCTTCCTTTAATTAATAGAAGCGCTAAAATATTCTATTAATAAACTCCTAAATTACAGACCTCTTATATATTTTACTTATATATTTAATTACCCTTATATACCTTTAAATCCTATTATATTTAAGAATAGGATACTAGTATAAGATAGGATTATAATAATTATATAAATACTTAAAGATATTATTAATTATAATAAAAATAAAGGAGGGAGACTAGTTAAATATTATTAATAACTTATATAAAAGATATAAGTATAAGAATTTTATTAGAATAAGATATAAAGTAAGCTTTAAGCTAGGCTAATAATTATATTATTAATTAATACTTTTAAGGTTAAAATAAGTAAATAATTAATATATTTTATCTTTAATAAATCTAAATATCCGCCTTATTTACTTAGGTAGGAAATTATTAAGACTCTACTCCTTACTCTAATACTTAACTAGTAGGATATAAGTATAGTATAAGACTTAGCTAATATAATATAAATTAAGGATAAGAAGGGCTAGAGTAGCTATATATATAAGTTCTTTATTAGAATTAATATTTATAATATATTATTATTAATAATATAAGTAAATAGATAATTATTAAAAGGGGTTTTATAAGTAAATCCTAGATATATGGGGCTAAGTAGTAATAGCTTATATTTAGGTAAATTTAGATTAGGTTTAGCGTATAACTAGACCCGTGTAAATTATTAAATAAATATTAAATAATCTTACTATAAAACCTGTCTATTAGAAGAAAAGCGAGGGATAACTTAGGGAGTTATATCTTAGAGTTAGTCTAAGGGGAGACACTCGTAAGTATATACATTAGAGGAAGAGAACTTAAAGAGAGGAGGCATACTTTTTATATAGGGGATAAATTCTAGTAAGTCTAGTGAATTTTTTTTCCCCCTTAGTTGAGTTGTAAGAGAAATAGGGGACACCCTTCCTCTTTTATAGATGAATCTTGGATAGCTTACTTTTACTATCGGCGAAGTTTTTATCTCACTATTAGTAACATCTTCTTTCTCGTGGACAGGCAAGTTAGAGACCTTAGTCGCCCGACGATGCATCAATCCTATCACTCTCACCGGCCTGAAAAGCTTTACTTAGCTGTTCAATAGGGCTCGTTCAAGAAGGTAGTAAACTTTGTCTTGCATGTAAGCCGCCTCGGTCGCATGGCTATGGAGCTGGAAATTACATACAGTCATCAATTCCGCAGCATAGTCAGCTAAATGCGAGTCAACTACGAGTTAAGATAGCGGTGAAGGAAGAACATCAGACATGTCTGTCTAGCCGAGAACGCAGTTAGCCTCTACAGAAATTAGTTTCACTGATTGGCAGGTTCAGTATAGGCTAAAGTATCGTAATTGGGTGAGCTCGCCAATAGATAAGTGCCCCTTATTCGCCGGCTGCTCGTGCCAATCGAACGAAGCCGCTGATTAAGTGTTACTTCAAACTCATGCTTGATCGCAATCGCCGAGAGATTAAAAGATCCTCATCAATTCTTTTTGGTGTCCTTCAGCAACAGGGTGATACACTCTTATCGAGCAACTCTGGGGAAGACTTGTCAACTGGTCTTACTGTGAGGTTCCTTTGGAAGATCTTTCGGCGCTTAATTCTGCCTTTAGCGCTCAATATGGCTCTTCTATCAACGCGCACAAAGAGATGCTACCGCACTATTTGACCACAACGGTTTGCAACTTGCCATACTAGGTCTTTTCACAGGCATTTTGATGGGCTTGCACGAGGCTTACAGACCCATATATCGTAGTGCTGTGGCTTTGCATTCGCCAATTCTACACTGACTTTGCCTTCTTCGCTATAAGTGATCAGGTAAGGTAGAATACAGATGAAGAGGATTGGAGACTTGTGGGGGAATTATCAGCGTTGATGAATTGTGATGCCCTTCGAAGCACATGGATCAACGAACGTCGTTACGTTGCAGGTGACTCCAAGACCCGGTCATTTATAAAGCGTTTTCATTGTGCCACAAGCTATGCACATTGCAGGCCCCATGTCCAAAGTGGAGCCACCTTTCTATGGAAAACCTCAGAGCGAAATGTGATGCCAAAGCCCAATCGTATGTAGACACCAAAGCTTCAGGGACCAATGTGCACCAGCCAACCTAAATTTTTGCCTTGTTGTTCTACTTACCAATGACCAATAAGCTCCGTTGATACCAGTTTGTATACCCCGTCGTTAACGCAGATGCAGAGTAGGAAATTCTCATACCCCGCCGGCGCCTGTTAAAGATGTGATGATGCCGCACGCAACCGCTGAGGTGGTGATGGTGCTTGGGAAGGATGCAGGGGGATGATGGGTGTTGGACAAACTACCTTGATGTCCTGAGAGTCATGTACAGCAGCCTCATCCAAATTTTGGTCATGTTGCGATAAAGGAGATTCGGATTCAAATAGTGTGATCGGGATCGCCACGTAGAGTTGTTGGGCATCTCCGTTGCTCATGCTTTGTTGTTGTGGTGGTCCACAGGGCCAAGACCATACGTTGTGGCTGGCTGAGAGCCGGTGTCAAGGTAGAGGCTGTAGAACTTTTTGGCCCATTGACGTGTGAGTATCGACGCTGATCATTAAGGTAAGCGCAATATTCGGAAGAATACATGATACACGGACAAACCTTTGAGAAACTTCTTGCTTGCGTACTTCTTGAAGAAGGCTTCGTGGGCGACGGGTCCGTGAAGGTAGTCGATCATCAGTTGAAAGACGGGCGATATCTCTTCTTCAGTGTAGCCAGAGTAGTGGGCGAGAGTAGCATCCTACGCCGGTCAGCAACTTCTCCAGTGTAAGGTTGGTATCTGGAAAGACTTACCCATTCGCCTCGTTCAAGGATCAATCGCGCCAGATACATTGATGCAGCTGCGATGTGACTTGGGTGATACCCCATGAACCTATGATCGAGCACACTGATCTCAAGCAGATATTTCCCGAGTGTACGTGTCTGCATGTCGTATTTGTCTGCTTTCGATATCCTCCGGAGGAAGTTCAAGGGGTTGGGGTAGCTCAGGTCGTAATTGAGGGCCTGCAGGACGAATCGCTCTGCCTTCAGAATCTCCGCCTCTGTGAAGCCGTCGTCGGCTACGTGCCTGAAGTTGGAGACATGCGGCGACAGTACCTCTTCGTACTTTGATGCAATGAACATGGCTGTGATGCCCACCAATTGTAATTTCTCCAGCTCAACGACTCGGACCGAGAGAAATCGATCAATAATATTGATGGCGAGGAACATGGTTTCGGGCAACAGGTAGAACCGAGCATGGACTTCTATCAGCCAGTCGACAAGAACACCGCGTAAGTGCCATTCCAGGTGGTCTTGGTGAGCCATGTAGTCAGGGTTAGGCATAGTCGCTTCCTCGAGAACTTTGAGGTACTCAAAAATCTCCCCTACATACTCTGCCGCTGTAAGAGGGTCATCGTAATCTTCAGCATCTAGGTCTTGGACACCTTCAGCAAAGTGTGGTTTCACATCAGGCTCTTCTTGGTAAGGTTGTTGAACTATGACGGCCTTCTTGGTCTCGATCTTGACCTGCTCTGCCACTTGAACCATTGCTGCCTTTTCCTGCGGTGGCTCGTTTTCTGAATCCGCGTTTTCTTCCTTGCTTAACCGCTGGCTACCTGTCGAGCCTGCGTTTCTGTTCTTCGCTGCCCCAGCCATTACGCCGGAACCACTGGCGGGACGCTTCAGCTCTGTGGCAGCTGGTCTCTTGTTCGTGTCCTTAGCGCCAAGGATCGATCGGGTGGAGTTCCTTCGTGAGACTTTCTGTACGCCAGCATTCTGAGCAGCCTTTGAGACCAGTCCAGCTTTGCCAATGACGGCCTTCTTGGCTTGTTTTGAATCGACCAATTCATTCTTGGTAACGTTGCTCACGTCGCCCAACGCTGCACGCTTTCGTGGTCCCACTCCCACGGTCGAATTCTTAGAGGCTGACTTCTTGGTCGCTAAAGCTTTTTTTGGCATAATTCCACCAACCATGTCATTTGGTAACGTCAATGCCGCAGCCTTGGCCCGCGTGAGACGTATTGTGCCGCTTTCCCCGTCGTTCTCGTTGTTTGCAGCGCGCTGCCGTATCGATCGTGCCTATTGCTGTTGGGTCAGCAATTGTCTTGCCGCATCCGAATCGGTAGGTAGAGATCCGCCACGAAAAGCAGGCGAGGCCGCGTCCACCGGCGATGCAACAACTTACTGAAGGCATGTTCGTATAGGATGCGATTCCCAGCCACGATGAGCTTAGATGGGGTGATCGGGTAGGCTCCTAAGTAAGAGTCTACTGAAATATACGTGACAAAAGTGCCTATGGGGCATATATTAGCCAAAGTCCAACAATGGGATGAGGAAGGCATCGACGCACTACACCGACCCACCGGACAGGAGTTCAAGAATCTGAACGTTATGTTTGGTGAAGATGATTTTGTCGATCCAGTACTGGGTCTTTATATCTTCAAGCCCAGGCTATATTGATACAAACTGATGTCGGCTAGGAATTGGATCCTAAGATTCCGAGCTTGATAGTCTTGACCGATGATGCATCAAGCAAATCCCCAGGGTCTAAAGTAAGTTCCGAGAGCGATGGTGGAGGTGGAAGGTGTTGGCAAGTATAGAGGTGGAGCGTGAAGGTAAACAGTACGCACGCCTGCGGCCGTGTCTCTGCGCTAAGTGGGGATTGGCGTTCAGAACAAATGTACGGGCTGCATCAAATAGTCTCGTAGACACAATGCAATTACAGATCAATGCTGCCAAACGCTGTAGGTGGACCAAAGTGAGATGTAGTGTAGGATGTTCAAGGGCATGCGATCTGTAGTCTCCAAGCAGATGCATTTCTCAAGATCCCGAAAGCCAAGATTTCCCATGGCAACAACGCGAAAAAGCGCCGCTAGATCGGGTTGGGAAGTGACTAATCAAGATTGAGATCTACCAATGAGGCGCTGGTATGGAGGCTGTCACCGTTACTTATTCTCTGTGGCTCTCTCGTTCAATGTCAGGCATCCATACCATCCTGAACATGTTACAGACTCGACTATTAGTGAGTCAGCCACTGCAGCACCAACGATGCCTTCATACCCTCTCCCGTCGATTTCACCCTACAGATATTCTCCATCCTTCAGATGCAGGCAAAGTCACAAAGCAGGCCCTCGTCCTCCCGTCGCAACCTAGCCACATCCCAGAAGAAAAGAATGCTGCAATCCTGCGCACCTACAAACCGCGGACGCCAGGTCTACGACATCTCAAGCGACCAATCAATGATCATCTGTACAAAGGGCGACCGTATCTCCCATTGACAATGGCACGGAAGGGGCAGCATATTGGAGGGCGAAATTCTCACACGGGCAAGATCACCGTCAGGCATAGAGGTGCTGGGGCGAAGAGGAGAATACGAACGCTTGATTACCAGCGAATGGATCCAGGGAAACATCTAGTGGAGCGGATTGAACATGATCCAGGTCGGAGTGCACATATCGCCCTACTTAGCCGGACCGAGGGTCAAACCAGGAGCTACTCATACATTGTCGCGCCCCAAGGAATGCGAGCTGGAGAGGTGATCGAAAGCTATCGACAAGGGATTCCAGACTATTTGATACGCGAATTGGGAGGAACGGCAGATGCTGGTATGATAGCGGCCAAGACAGCCTTCAGGGGCAATTGCATGCCCCTACATATGATACCTCCGGGAACAATCGTCTACAATGTAGGACTGAGGAGAGGTAAAGGAGCACAGTTGTGTCGAAGTGCGGGAACGTTCGCAACTGTGCTCAGTAAGGGCGACGGAGATCCAAAGAAAGCAGTGTACGTCGATGTCAAGTTAAAAAGTGGAGAAGTGCGGAGGATACACAGAGACTGCTGCGCAACGATTGGAACGGCGAGCAACGTCAATTTCAATCGACGGCAGCTGGGGAAAGCTGGACGGAAGAGATGGTTGGGGATTCGTCCGACGGTGAGAGGTGTTGCAATGAACGCTTCAGAACATCCCCACGGTGGTGGTCGAGGGAAATCAAAGGGCAATGTCCACCCAGTCAGTATCTGGGGACAATTGGTAAGTAGCATCAACGACCCTGATCTTCTCCGTCCATTATCTAAACCACTGTCTAGACCAAGAGCGGCTACAAGACCCGAACAAAATCGAAAATCAACAGATTTGTGGTAACTCCTCGACCACGGTCAGAAGGGAAGAAGGCGAAAGCAAAGAAGAAGAAAGCAGCATAGAAACGCTTGGTCAGTCTATACTAGCTGAGCTTATCAAGCTCGACCCTTATAACCCCGCCAGACAGGCTTGGGGAGCCCATTTGGATGAAAAGCAAGCCAAGCCTTGACGCTCACTGCCATAGCATTGGCCAATATCCATCTGAACTGGGTGCTTGGCTGACAAAGTCACGATAGATTGCCGAGCCGTAGCAGGCAACGCTCCGCTTGTAGATAAGCCAAAAAGGAGAGAGGAAGAGAGCAGTGAACGAAGAGCAAAACATTGGTTTGTCCAACAGGATTGCTGTGCGATTATGCTGAATCGACATAGATCAGTCGTCCATACACTGCTTGTGAATACCTTACGTAGTAGAATACGTGGTAGAATAGTATTTATAATGTAAAAGTAAAGTAAGGCAGAGCTGAAGAGTTGATTGGCGATCATATCGTAACTCGTATTCGCATCCTCTGCTGTCTAGCTGTAAAGCGACCGCTTGGCGTGAATGATGAGTCGGTCATTCCACCAAACAACACTGCGGTAAGCTATGTGCATTTGCAACAGTTTGTCCCGTACACAGCTTGCCTTGTACAGACCACCTTTTGATACTGATAAACTGGAGAGTCTGAACACTGTTGATATAGTCTAAATCGCAATGCCTCACAGCCCAGACAGCATGGACGAGGCCTACTTCAATGACCTTACCAGGCAGCCACAATCGGGATCCAGAGATTCCAACAGTCCACACGATGCTGTTGCTAATAACGAAGACGGTCGCCCTCCGAAAACGAAGCGCATAGCTTGCGTTATATGCAGGAGGAGGAAACTAAAATGCGACGGGAATAGACCAAAGTGTGCGACTTGCGCACGCCTGGGACACGACTGTGCGTATGATGAAGTTCGGCGCAAAAGTGGACCGAAGAGAGGATATGTCAAAGATCTGGAGGCACGGCTCGGTCAGTCTACTGTCTTTTCCATACGGTAGATCACGAATTGATGAGGATATGCTGCGTTCAGCACAGGTGGAAACCCAACTCAACAAGACGAAAGATAGCAAGAAATCCAGGTCAGGCGAGCCGAATACCTCGTTCTTGACCGCAGACGCCGACACGCTCTTTTCCTCAAGTTTCCAGCCCGGAGTGACCGCAACTGCACCGCCGTCGTCAAGTCAGACCGCGGTGTTGGAGGCAGGAGAACGTTCGTCTATGCCCGATGTCGTTGACACTGCCTTCACGCTGCCAATTGCGATTATGGTTCCAGAAAGGAGACCGCTCCTACAAACGGTAGATAGTATGGCTGCGAACACGATACCAGACCCACAGATGATGGAGAATTTAGACCTAGGCCTTGATGCAAACTTCTCTTGGGAGATGATTGGTCTGGGGCTGGAAGAGCCAATGCCCATGCAGGAAGCAATCGACGAACTGTATGACATGCACATTGTCCCTTTGTCACGTGCTAACGCAATTATAGAACTGATATTTACTTCGACAAGATACACCCGTCTCTGCCAATGCTCCATAGATATCGATACCAAGCATCCATGAGCCTGGCTCCTGATAGGCGGCCTCCAATATGCCTCCGCTATATCATGTGGTGCCACGCAGCCGCAATCACAGACCGATACATGCATCACCAAGATATCTTCTACAGACGAGCTCGGAAATATCTTGAGCTTGACGAAATGAAAGGGCAAGGGGAAGTGTTTGTATCGGTGGCCCACGCTCAAAGCTGGTCGCTGATATCTGCCTACGAATTCAAGATGATGTATTTTCCGAGAGCCTGGATGAGCGTTGGTCGAGCGACTCGTATGGCTCTCATGATGGGACTGAATAGGATTGATGGCGTTGGCATGGATGTGAAGCAATGTCTCCCGCCGCCAAGGGATTGGACGGAGCGTGAGGAACGAAGAAGGACCTTTTGGATGGCTTATTGTGTGGACCGATATGCCAGCATTGGGACAGGTTGGCCAATGAGTATTGACGAGAAAGACGTAAACAGCCCCTGTCATAGTACGGGAGTAGAGAGAGAAAAAGTGGCGCTGACCCACGTCTTAGATTATGACCTACCTTCCTGCCAGCGAAAAGGCTTATGACACGAGTACTCCCGAAAAGGCACCAACTCTGAGTGATGCCATCACACCGGCACAGGTCGCCACGCTTTCATCCTTCGCAGGCGTAGTCTTCGTTTCCCACTTTTACGGATTAAACCTGACCCATCTTCATCGCCCGGAACCTAATCAGCGAGAGGACGACTTGAACGGAGAATTTTGGAAGCGCCACAATAGCATGGACAATAGTCTGACACAGACCTCCATTCTGCTGCCGTCGCATCTCAGACTGCCTGCAGGTGCCCGGAATCCCAACATAGTATTCCTCAACTTCTCTATCCATACATCTATCATATGCCTTCATCAGGCTGCTATTTTCCAGGCCGAGAAACATCAATTACCAAAGGCGATCATTGACAAGAGCCGAGATCGCTGTCTGGCAGCTGCAAATGCTATCGAGGACGTGATGCGCCAAACCTGCCACCTAGATATTGCTGGAGTGAGTGATGTCCAGACATCCATATCAAGTAGTTGCTTACTTGAATAGATGAATCCCTTCATGGCATTCTGTCTATACGTAGCGGCTCGGGTTTTTGTTCAATATCTCAAGAAGATGCCTCAAGATAGTCAGATTCGCACCGCTCTACAATTCCTGCTTACGGCCATGCAGGCGATGAAACTGAAGAATCCTTTGACAGAATCATTTCTGGTCCAATTGCACCTAGACATTAGAGGCAATGGTCTGGACATCTTCTTCCATAACCCCGACTATTCTACATTCAACATAGATGATAAGGTTAGTATCTACTGAAATTTCATACCTCCAATCCTACCTACTGGGCTGCCGAATGCTGACATGGTGCCAGGATGAAACCTTTAATAAACCTCAAGATCGTACAGGGTGCTCGTCTAAGCTACACCTCTCTGGAACTACATCCATAGAAGGTCCCAGATCCCCAGAAGACACACGCTTGCCGGGATATAAAAGCGCCCTCAGCAATGCCCGTCAACCTGAGACTTCAACCTTCAAATCCGGAAATTCTCCTTTAGACGAAGATCTCACCTTCAGGACGAATTTGCCCCGTCAATCACAGTACGCATTCAATAACATCGACTTGGCTGCGCGCGATTCTCGCCCAATGCAATCCTTCTACCCTGAGCCCAGTCGTTCGCCGCTGTCACTACATGGCATACTCTCTGCTGGTGGATCTTGGAATAACGAAGCCGATTTTTCCATGGGTTTCGATCCATTAGTCAACAATGGAGTCTATGGAAATGGCTTTGACACCGAAATGTCCGATCAACAGAACAATTCTACCGGTCTTACACCGCAGTCTAGTCTCTCCTACAACAACTCGTCATCAAATACATCTTACTCACCGCCGAATATGCAAGACGAAGACGCCACGACAACCCAAGCGAAAGCCAATTCACCAATCCCAGGCGGTATGACCGGTTTCACCCCGTTCTCACCGCCATCAAACAATGTGTACTCCGGTCAGGGCTCCGGTGGCGGTGGCGGGAGCGGTAACGTTGGGACCACCATGAGTCCTAGCCTTGCCAACAATCAAGCCTTTGCGAGTAACCGACAACCACTCAGCGGCCCTGGGCAAGACGATCCGTTCAAGAATATGAGCTGGGATATGGGGAGTGGAGGTACGCCGGGAACGATGTCGGGTATGACGCCCGGTCGGGAATGGGAAAAGATGATGGATTCGATGGGTCAGGCGATGGGGTGGGGGACGACGCCTGGTAGCGAGAAGAATCGGTGAGGTGAGGTGAGGTGAGGTGTTGCGGCTTTGTACGCCAGGGCTTTGATTTGAATACCATCTTGCGTTTGGCTGCGGTAGGTGTTTGTCAATCTCTCACGTGTAGGTTTCGGAGGTCTTGTTTTGGGCGGGCTTCAGTTTCATATTGTAACAATGGATGAGAAAGGTATATACTCTACTTTCCCACCCTATAGTTACAACAGCAAGTATCTCTTGCCTTCCTACAAAATTTGTTACATATATCACCATTCATCGCAAGCCATGCTGCAGCCTTTTCCTGTTTCGAATCGCCATCCACCCCTCTTTCAATCAAATCCAATCAAATCAAATCATCCCAGATCGAAAAATCCCATTCGTCCACTCCGTCGCCGATCTCGAGCTTCAGTCGCTCTATGTTCCATTCGGTGTATAGATTTATAGTAGCACGCGCGGCGGCGCGGTGGCCGGGTCCGGAGATGGCGGGGCGGGGGTCGGTGGGGTGGCGCCATATACCTATTTTGGTATCTGCATTTACTATACTGTCTACTTGTTTCACGGGCGGGGTTCTGCATACAGGTTGCGAGGTTCCGGCCTTCGGCGGAGGGGGTGCCGAACCAGTATTTCAACAGGCCGCCGCTTGCGGTGGCTTCGGCGTGGGAGGTTTGGTCTAGGAGGTTGAGTTTGAGGCGGGATGTTGTGGGGGGGATGCGGGAGCGGAAGATTAGGATGTCTGTGTTGGGGGGGAGGGGGTTAGTGGGTGCTTCTTTTTTGGAGGGGGTTGATGGAGAAAAGAGGTGTTTGGGGGGCAGGGAGGGGATGGATGGTGAGGTCGTGCTGTCGAAACGTACAGAAGTGCTGGCGTTTCCATTGGTAGTTTTGGTACCGGGTTAGTTCTTGCAGCTTTGCGAATACAGCGTCCCAGTTGAATGCTTCCACGTATGGTGCTGTGGCATAATCGAGTCTTGTGGCTTCGAGGATGGTCAGTGCTTTTGCTAGCAGCTGTTATGCTGTGTTGAGCGTTCTGAGATCTAGTAAGTGGGGTGGAGAGGTGTATGGGGAGACGATCAGGAGGTCTCCGGTATCGGTGTGGCTTTGATGGGTGGGTGGTGGAGGGGACTCAGGGTGTTCCATGTGTACTTCTTCTACCTGTGGGTTCGGCAATGGCTTTGTATGGACGGTTTGTATCATGGTTGCTGCTGTGAGTGTACGACTGCTTTGTTACAGCTGCAATGAGAGGTAGTGAGAGATTGATCAAGGGATGAATGTTCAAGAAGCATTTTCTGGAAGCGAACAAAATATCCATCGTAAGGAAACTAAGGACGATGGACTCAATTGCTCAAAATGGAGATTATTGTGCAATCAGTTTGAGTGAAACGACATGTGGCTAAGATAAGGTGTGCGATAGATAGTGCAAGAGCACGCAATGTAATATAGACAAACGTGGATATGAAGCTGGAAATGCGTCGAGTAAGGAGAACGAATGATAGAATTCATATCCAGAAGTACAGTGTGACTATACTGGTTAGCCACAGGTGCAGATGTTAGGCGTTGAAGAGAGCCGGAAGCCCAGTTGTAAGTATTTAAGGTAAACCGGCATCCAGCATATTCTATGCAGCAAGGTAGGAATACCATTGCTCTGGAAGAATGTCCAATTCAGGTCATACACAGATTGCAGCGAGAAGTGATGGTAGTATGTTGTTTGGACGTTGAGGATATCCAATGGGTGCTTATCTAGACATCAAATATATCCTGTCCGTATTGATTCTCGTGTCCTCCCCGTAGAATGAGATTTGATACAAACGCGACCATCCGAGGCTCGCCTAATCTTCAGACGTCGCCGCCTTTACGACGGCCACTCGCGTCGAAGATCGCAGCAAGGAAGGCGCAGCCCATGGATGCTTCTCTCCATGTTCCTGGTCACTATCCAGCACCTCAACTACACGATGGCTCCATCTTCACATCAACACCATACCCTCCGCATCCCACCCTCGCATCACAGCACGACATCGGCCTAGATCCATTTCAGTTTGATCCACAGCTCGAAAACCAGCCTGAGATCCAGCATCCACACAACCGCAACGCCTTCCATCCAATTAGCCCATTCTCCGAGCGGTCAAGAACCCAGCAGCCTCGATTCCATGAGATCAGGTCGCATGTGCCCCTGCCTCCCCCTCAGCAGAACAATGTCTTCCAGAATAACCAAGTGGAGGGAGGAATGTTCGGCCTCCTCTCGGCCTCCCGCCCGCGTCCTCGGCAGATCAACGATGTCGATGGAGGACAGTTCGGGGTGTTGTCCCCACACCCACAGCTTCTTGCCCAGCACCTGAGTCATGACGAGCAGTTGGGACGCCTACAGCATGAGCTTGATCTACGGCCCGTGCCAGTCACGGATGGAGGAACTACAGCTGGACACTTTAGTGATATGAAAATGGTACCAGATCCACCGCGATTGAGAGAGTGGAGGCAGAAACTGTTCGACGTAGATGAGAACATTACGTTGACTGAAGATGAGTACGTGAGGGAAGAGGATGATTACCGGAGAAGCCCGTCTAATCTCATTTCCTCTCCCTAGATTTCAGACATACTTCCCGCACGTCGACAACATCTACTCGCACCGTTCAACGCAGAGGTACAAGCGCAAACCATTCGTCTCTCATTATTGGGACTGCCGACTCAAAGGGCGACCTCCAGGAACGGCAAAATCGGACGATCCCAGTAAGAAGAAGCGCAAGCGTCAGGCACGAGAGCGCGATCTTTGCGATGTGAAAATCAAGATTACAGAGTACTTTCCGGGAGCGAGATCGTTGATGGGCACCGATTTTTCTATTGAAACTCTAGCAAACGATAATCCATTCGCTCCTGGGCGATCAATGTCTGCGGCGCAGGCGACCCATCCATTTGGCGTGCTTAGTCCGAATGATGGTAGAACGCCTGAACAGCCTGGCAATGATGGCGCGAGATACTATACTATACAACGAGTGAATGGGAATGGCGCCAATGGCAAAGGTGACGGAACAGCTGGTGCCCACAAACATAGCATTGAGGACAGTGATCGGGTAAAGAAAAGTAGCATTCACCGTTATTTTCTGAAAGAAGAGAAAGAGAAGAGAAAATCATTGGTAAGAGATTATCTCTTTCGCGCCGAGTCTCATACTATGTTCTGCAAACAAAATGAAACTCAAACAGCAAGAGACTATTCCCACTTCATGCGCCCATATGTCCGGTTTGGATCATTGCACTTTCGATCCCCGCCCATTTTGCAGTGTTGATACCTTATGATTTCCTGCTTGTGTGATTCTGATCTGTCAAATCCTTGCCATTCGCATCTGACGATCGATATCAAATTTCGCATCATGTCTGAAGATACTAATACCAAGCAACAGAAGACCTATCACAAGAAAGCTACGGGACTTGCTCTCAATACTGTCAAGAAACACTCCAAGGATCACGATTTTAAGCTCTATGGCAGTTGCTTCTGGTAAGTCGTCAACATCAGAGATTCCATTGTCATCGGTACTGAGTCCGAGTAGCCCTTTCGTGCAGCGAGTCTGGATCGCATTGGAAGTCAAAGGCCTCAGCTATCAGTACATTGAAGTGGACCCCTACAAGAAGCCGGAGGAGCTGATGCGTGTCAACCCTCGTGGACTCATTCCTGCCCTACAGCATGGCGATTGGGGATGCTACGAGAGTTCAGTCCTGATGGAGTACCTGGAAGACCTCAATGCTGGAGCTCCGCTATTGCCACAAGGGGACGCCAAGAGTCGCGCCCATTGCCGTCTCTGGTCCGATCACATCAATCGCAAGATCCTGCCTCATTTCTATGGACTTTTGCAGGCTCAGGACAACGGCAAGCAAATCGAAGAAACCAGCGAACTGACGGCGGAAACCAAAAAGATCGTCAAGGCTGCCGACCCGTCCGGTCCGTTCTTCCTCGGCCCTCACATCTCGTTCGTGGACATTCAGTTTGCCCCGTGGATCATCAGACTCCGAAAGGTCCTCATGCCTTACCGCGGCTGGCCCGAACCGGAGCCAGGCAGTCGATGGGCGAGCTGGGTGAACGCCGTTGAGAACAACGAGGGTGTCAAATCTACGACGTCGACTGATGATTTGTATCTCGATAGCTATGAGCGGTATGCTGGTGAGTGCATGTGCGGTTTGCATTGATCCGAGGTGAGCAAGTAGCCAATCACCCGTGGCAGAGAATCGGCCGGGCACCAGCGAAGTCGCCAATGCGGTCAATAAGGGGCATGGTCTTCCCTGAGGTTTTGATGGATGCTGTAGCATGCGGGAGTTTGGAATTTATGGTATGGATTTGCACTTCACGGTTTCTGAAAAGCGATAGCAGGGACGGGATACGGGGTTCGGGTTTTGTTGTATGGACGAGCATGTCCATGTTTCTTTCATTCGTGTACATTTATTTGCCAGGAAGCGTTTTGTCAATGACATGAATTCGAACTACGAGGTTTTTTCCATAATGGATGAAGAGTCTGAGTGAGAACCCATCTTCCTTTTGTTGTTAGCTGGTGCTAGCATTGTGGAGGGTTTTTAGATCTGAGATGTGGGGGTAAGTAATGAGTTTAGGGTTAATGCTGTTAGAATATGTAAGTACTGTTGTATAGCATAGATATCGCTTGCCAGTGCTTTTTGCAAGGTTTATGTGTGGCTTCTGGTTTTGGGTGTGTGCTGGTAGAATAGGAAAGGAGGATTGGCGATATTGCTATAGGATATAGGATATAGGATATGTGAATTTCTTAGACGGGGATCAATGAATATGAGGTGGTTGGTTGGTTTTTGCGTATGGGGTGGGGCTAGTCAGAGTTCTGTGGTATCTTGACCGACATCGACCTTGAGTGGTATTGGTAGCTGCCCGTTCTCGTTTGCTCGGAAGCCTTCGAAGAACTATGGTTTTGGTATTTGGTTAGGATGTATGTTTTTCTTTCTCTTGGCTCGGAGTGGTTGGGGGAGAGGGGGAGTGACTTACGCGCTTCCTGAAGGCGTTGAGGTCGTTGGCGGTGGTTCCTTTGGGGATGGAGCGGGGCTTGCTGGGGGGGTTTTGGGGTTGTTGGATAGAGGGGTTTGGGAGGCGGGTGTATGTGAGGAGTCGACGGGACCCTGTGGTTGGGGTTGTGTATGTCAGCTGGGGGGTTTTGGAGTTGGGTTGGGGGGATAGGGTACATTTGTTGAAGGTTTGTGTACAGATACTGATCAGTTCTAGGCTGGGGTGGGATGGGATCTCGAGGACGAGGGCTTCGTCGTTTGCGGTCGGCATCCAGAATGCGAGTCTGCCGTTGTCTACTAGCGTTGTTGCGGCGAAGTCCATGAGGTCGTCGAGCATGGCTTCGAAGCTGTAGGCTCGCTTTGGGGGGATGTAGTGGTCTTGTCTGTTGGTTTTGAGAATTTGATAGGTCATGTTTGGAATTTTATGGGATTCTTACAAGTGTGCTGCTTCTCCGTTGATGAATACGGCTTCCTTTCCACTACCATCCTTCGTACCTAGGACCTTCAGACCTTCTCGCACACCATATGGTGGATCGCCTACGATTCCGTCGAGCCATCTACCCCTCCTCAGCGGACTATGCGTGAGATCCGAAATGAAGCCGTCGATGTACTTATCCAGTAATCCATACTGCGCGAAATTAGTCCTGATGTCTTTCCCGTTCTTCCCTCGAACCATGCGGCCATCGATATCAGAACCCATAGTCCTAGCCCCAAAATGGGAACATGCGATGGGGAAACTCCCCGTTCCTACAAAAGGATCGTAGAAGATTTTATCCGGGCCTGCGAGCGCGAGGTTGGCTGTTACGAGGGCGAGCTCGGAGTCCATCGATGTTGTGTTGATGTAGTCTCGTTTCTTCAGGCTGTAGTCGTAGATACTGCGTCGCTGGCTGCATCCGAGTAACCTGCCGACGTAGATACGTCGAGGGGTCTTTGCGGGATATTCGTATTCTTCGAAGATGGAGAATGTTTGTTCTGCGTCGCGCATTTTTATCGGACCGTTGAGGCCTATGTATTTGAATGATTCGATGATGGATCTCTGTTCGGTGAGAGAACGGGAGCCGGAGAAGGTGTCGAACTCGAATTTGAAGGAACATGATTGATATTTGGGCCATTGAGATTTCGTACGTTCGTTTATGTCGGCATGCAATTCATTGTATGATGTTCCGCAGCCCCATAATTCGTAGATGGCTTTGGCCAAGATGCTTCGGCTTATGACCGCTCTGGCCGCAGCTTCGTCATTGAGGCGGACGATTGAGTATGGAGACTAGAAGAGGTTTAGGATCGGCGAGAAGCCACGGATTGTTGGACGAACTCGGGGTGTTCAAGTTATTGGGTTTCCCACGTACGGTTTCACTGTAGGAAAGGAATTCAACGTCGACATCTGCAAGGATAGCTAGCGCCTCTATTTCCGGCTTGCGAAAGGTTTCGTGAATCTGTACAAAGCGGATAAGATAATCCATGACTACAATGGTGGTGCCATGCGGCCATCGAAGATTTACACGAGGATACAGGATTGGTGTCACAAATGAAGTTGTTGGAGTCAAAATTTCCAACTTCTCAGCCTTGGCCCAGCAATTACTCAAATATTACAAGTTGTACGGAATCATCAAGGGTGTGAGAATTTGTTGAATATGAGTTTCAGGGCTAGGAATACTGATAGGATTATCTTCTTGTAGTCGCAAGGCTCGATGGACGACCAATAGGACTAGGCTCGCATTCCTGCTCAACAACCTCCAATTGCCGAAATTCATTTCAGTAACCCCCCTTCAGGCAATTGCCGATGCCACAATCGCCTTGACCGATCCAGTATCCTGAATATCGTACCCCTAAAGCCATCTAAACAGTTTTGCAGTTCCCTCGGCTCGTACGATGAACGCTTACGTTAGGCCCCGTTCCCGTGATTATTATAGGAGGGCGTGGAGAGCGGTCTTGCTGACGAAATAGTAAATCACTCCTGATGATGGAAACTTGCTGCTGGGCGGAGATTGAAGTGAGATACGTGTGGACAGGATCTTGATGGTCCGGGGATTTGTCCAGAGGTATGAAGGCGGTTATCGTTGGGCCGTGGCCGGTAACGTTCGATATCAAGGTATTGGCACAGCTTCCGTGAGATCTGCATGATGGCCTGCTTCGTAGACACCGATACAAGCGATGTTGATGAGAATATCAGATTCTCCGCGTTTATTCAGATGTGCTGCTGTGCAGCTTTGGAGGTTGTTCCTTCGGACAAGTCGAACCGAATAAACCTCGACCTCAGCGTACACTCCCAATCTTCGAACCATCTAAGCGTTCTCCTTGCCGTTTACGATGGTCTGAGCCGCAAGAAGACAGCGACCGTTTGCAAGGCTCGAGGCTAACTGCTGCAGAACGGGGAATGTTGTCCCCCGATTGCTTCCCGTGATGAGTAACATTCCTGGCGATGTTATCCGTCTTCAACAGATTGAGTTGTTCGGCCTGGAAGGTATCAAAGGTCTGGAGGATGATGTCTGAAAACATAGTGTATTTGGGTTTGCAGTTGGATTTTGGTACTTGCTTCTGGGTATTTGAAGTATTTGGATTGTTGAATATATCGAGGGGATGCAAGCTAGATATATACTAAAGACATACGCAGTGTTCACCATCTCAATCGGGCGGGTGTAACACCTTGGGCCGAGCGGCGGGTTCATTTACAAAGTCCGAGCACTAACGGTGAAGTCAGTCAAAGCAAGGCCAATCAATTAAATTCCTAGAGAACGCGTCAGCATTATCGGGATCCCTCAGGAGCAATGTCGCGAACGGAGGAAGATTGGCTGCGACAGATAATGTTGAGTCTGCCTAGTGATTGGGTAGATACGGAGTAAGGACAGCGGAGTTTGCGCATAACAGAGAGGCTAGCCTCATTCGGATTAGGATGGACGACAGCTTCCGTAGCGGACCTCCACTCCGAAACCTAATCTGTATCAGGGTAGGTCGACTGTTGCTTTATCACTATCATCGCACGGAAATTGAGGCTCAATCGTTTTGATTCTTCACGAAACTCGGATATACTCCTCTATAATCACTATGGCGGAAGCATCGTAGGTTCCTGCCGCGTACCATTGACCACGAAAGTACTGATGCTTCGTAGGAAGGACGCCCCGCTCAAAGCGGTTCAAGTGGAGGCACTGGTAAACCACCATGAAGTGCCTTGGCTTGAGAAAATATTATTGACACCGTCATAGGTGGTTATGAAGATCATCAAGCACTGCTCTCAGACCTTTCCCACAACAGCGACCGGCTTCCTGGTCGGCATGGATAAGATAGCAATACTCGAAGTCACCAACTCCTTTCCCTTCCCGACTGTCGAGGCGCCCCCAACAGATGGACATCACAACGACAATAATGCGGCCTCAAATCTAGCGGCAGCTGCCCCAAGAGCCAAGGCGAACACAAATTACCAAATTGAGATGATCAAGAAGCTGAGGGAAGTCAACGTGGATGCGAACAATACTGGATGGTACACGAGCGCAAATCTGGGGAACTTCATAAATATCAACATGATCGAAAATCAATACTTTTATCAGAAAGAGATGAACGAGCGGACAGTCGCTATAGTCCATGATGTGAGCCGGAGCTCGCAAGGTAGCTTGAGCTTGCGAGCATTCAGACTATCACCTTCGTTCATGACTGCATACAAGGAGGGAAAGTTCACAACCGAAACGTAATCACTAATGCCCCCAATATGTCTACAGAGCTAATTTGACATTGTACCAGTCTCCAGAAATCCAACATGCGCTACCAAGACATACTCCTCGAACTTCCACTACAGATACATAATTCCCATCTACTGACATCGTTCCTGCATTCGCTCCCCACGCCAGCTCCATCCGCTGAAGCCCAAGCATCTCAACCACCCACTCTCGCTTCCCTCTCGCAGATACCGAATCCTCTCTCGCCCAACTTCAATTCGCTGAATCTCTCGATCGATCCTTTCCTGACTCAGACCACTGATCTCCTTCTCGACAGCATCGAGACTCACCACACTGAATTGAATAACCATCAATACTACCAGAGGCAGCTCGCCCGAGAGCAAGCCAAGATTACAGCCTGGCAGCAGAAGCGTAAATCAGAAAACGCAAGCAGAGCGTTAGCAAAGCAAAGCCCGTTACCAGAGGATGAATGGCAAAGGCTGTTTAAATTGCCACAGGAGCCCGGGAGACTAGAGACTTTGTTAAATAGCAGACAGGTGGAGCAATATGCACGGCAAGTGGATGGTTTTGCAGCAGGCGTCACAGGAAAGATGTTTGCTGTCAGGGGAAACTTGTTGCCAGGGACTGGAGAGGCTTGAGACTACGACGACACGTATTAATGAGATAAGAGGAGTCAAGACTCGCCATGATGGTAGGAGAAAATCGCTAGGGCAAGTTTTGTTTGCATTATCGCATCTCTAAGATGCAGATTCGAACATGAGGTGACTACCGGCGATATGGGGTCATACTCAGGGCCACCGGGCGCCGGTGCGAATTCAAGGATCTGTATCTTGTAGAAATAAGATGCCTGATTCCTCAACATCATATGAGAATACAATGTACTTCGATTTTCAAATACACCCGAGTAACCCTGAAAAAAGAGCCGTCGGCGAAATATTCAACGCCAAGGAAGCTATTCACCCACCAGATAATTATTTTCTCTAACCTTAAACCCCAACCGACTCTGATACTCCTTCGTTGCTTAAGTACCCTCTATACCATAGGTTTACCATCATCACTCAGCGTAGCTGCCAATTATTCTTACAGTATTCCACTCATCCCAACTTTACAAACATGTCGGGACCACCAGCCAGCAAATTCAAGGTCGCAGACATTGTACGCACGCTCGAGACTCTGTCGGCTCAATCGAGCTTTCCCTTCCTTGGTTGAAGCTTACATATAACAGAGTCTGTCCGCCTTTGGTCGTCGTGAAATTGAGCTTGCCGAAAATGAAATGCCCGGGCTTATGGCCACACGGACAAAGTACGCTCAAGATCAGCCTCTAAAAGGTGCTAGGATCGCAGGATGCCTCCATATGACCATTCAGACTGCCGTCCTCATAGAGACCCTTACTTCACTTGGCGCCGAGGTCACCTGGTCTTCATGTAACATCTTTTCAACGCAAGATCATGCAGCGGCTGCTGTCGCTGCGGTAGGTGTACCGGTCTTTGCGTGGAAGGGCGAGAGTGAGGAAGAATACACCTGGTGCTTAGAACAGCAACTTCTCGCTTTCAAGGATGGAAAGCACCTCAATCTGATACTTGACGATGGTGGAGATCTTACTGCGTTGGTGCACAAAAAGTACCCGGATATGCTCAAGGACTGCTACGGGGTGTCGGAAGAGACAACGACTGGTGTCCACCATCTGTACCGAATGCTCAAGGGTAATGGTCTCCTCATTCCAGCTGTCAACGTCAACGACTCCGTCACGAAATCGAAATTTGATAATTTGTACGGGTGCCGAGAGTCACTCATCGACGGCATCAAGCGCGCCACGGATGTCATGATTGCTGGAAAAGTCGCCATTGTAGCAGGTTTCGGCGATGTCGGAAAAGGATGTGCACAGGCTCTTCACAGCATGGGTGCTCGTGTCATCGTTACAGAGATCGATCCCATCAACGCGTTACAGGCTGCTGTTTCCGGCTACCAAGTCACCACGATGGAGGACGCAGCTCCAGAGGGTCAGATCTTCGTTACGACAACCGGATGTCGAGATATTTTGACCGGCAAGCACTTTGAGGTGATGAAGAATGATGCCGTCGTGTGCAGTAAGTATGCAGTGAAATGGACGGAACACTATGCTGATATATGGCAGACATCGGCCATTTTGATATCGAAATCGATGTTGCCTGGATGAAAGAGAACGCTAAATCCATCACAAACATCAAGCCCCAAGTCGACCGCTATCTTATGAAGAACGGCCGCCACATCATCCTGCTTGCCGAAGGCCGCCTCGTCAATCTTGGCTGCGCAACGGGTCACTCATCTTTCGTCATGTCATGTTCTTTCACCAACCAGGTGCTTGCCCAGATCATGTTGTTCAAGGCTGAAGACGAAGCTTTTGGCAAGCGATATATTGAATTTGGAAAGACGGAAAAGAGGAAGATTGGTGTCTACGTGCTACCGAAGATCTTGGACGAGCAGGTCGCATTATTGCATCTAGACCACGTTAATGCCAAATTGTCGAAATTATCGAAGGAACAATCCGAGTACCTTGATCTCCCTATTGAGGGTCCTTTCAAGGATGACATGTAAGTTTCACCTCCCCAAGTTATATCTACATCCTGCCGCTAATGCAATCACAGCTATCGTTACTAGGTCTTCGTCTTTTCTTTGTATCTACTAACACTTCAACACGAGTTACGATAAGATGAGACAAAAAAGCATGTCTTCAACGGCTTAGATACCCTTGCAGTCATCTCAACATATGACTTGGCGAGGGCTCACATTAGAGAAACGATGGGTTTCACATGAGATAATTCAACAAAGATAGACGCAATACCCAATTCATTTCATTGCTATCTGACAATGTCACAAAACGATAGCCTCAGTATGGGTGCCGTTTCCGGTTCAGTATCTAGCTTCAATGCGAATATTCAGCTACTGTAATGTCACCGAACCATAAACATGGGAGAAGTTGACGTTGCCTTGTACAGTTCAGGACATGAGTAATGTTCAATTTTTCGACTTGCAGCTTCTTCTGAAGCTGTCCGTATTGCAGAATTCTTGAGTCTTGCTCATCATATGTAGAGTGACAGATGTAACAACGCAGAAGGGGAACCACTCACAGCGCATCCGATTCGAGTGAGTCCTGGGAGGATGGTTGAGTGGTAGATTCCAATTGGGCTTGACGATATCAGCTGACGTGACGAGGACTTATGTAGAGATAGTGACCTACCGTGAGTTTGGCTCCGGGCGCAGTGACAGAACATCACGGTTCATCTAGCTTCCATCTTTCCATCCCATTCTTCATTCAACGAGGACCTTGATCGCTTTCATCCAAGTCTCTTCCTCTTCACAACTTCCGCCTAACCACCTTCTTTCCCCCCGCCGCATTCCCAATCCTCGCCTCCTTGAGCTGAGCCACCAGCTCGCCAAAGTGCGCTCCGGTTTTGGGCTCAGCTTCCACCGATTCTTCTTCTTCTTCTTTCTGCTTGTCACTGTTTGTGTGTTTTTCAGTGGTATCTTGGGTGTTGGCGGTTATATTATCGTCCATTGTTTCGTAGAGGAGGGTCAGGTAGGGTTTGCGGGCTTCGTAGTAGGCGGCTATTCGGGCTAGTTGGGCGGAGGTGATGGGTTCGGGTGGGGTTAGAGGTGTCAATTGGGTGGGAGGGGTGTGAGGGGGTGAGGTTGGGGGGGGTGGGGTTTGAGTGTGGAGGACCATTGTCGTAGGGTGTAGTGAAGAGGATTGGTGGGCGGTGTGGGGTTTGGGATGGCGAGAGGGGTATGTTATGTTTTGGTATGGAGTAGCTCGGTGGGCAATCGGAATCTCAATGTTGTACTCCGTAGAGGGAACCTAAGGCCATGGGATGACTTAATGAGGCTTAGCGTCATCATATGAAGTCGCGGCCGAATCAAGATGTCGTGATGAAGGGCCCCACATATCATTCTCCAACAATTGAATACCTTCAAGACGGAGGGAGGCCAAACATAGCCTGATATCCATGGATTCAATTGGGGCCAACATGTCTCCCCTCTCATCTCAGCTCTCCTCCCATGGTTCAAGCGAATTCGGCGACGACATCAAGGTCGAGGACCACGACCACAGTCCTGAACCTTTACCAGACGATTACACGCACCTCGTGCCCCCGGCAAAGCGCCGTCGCACTGGTCGATTCTCGCATCAATCCACGCCAGCCCCACTTCACGAACCAGAAGATCTAGGTGAAATCTCCTCGGACACTTCCGGCAGCGTGCCTGGTTCGCCAACTGGGAAAGATGGATTCGGCTTTACCGATGACGACCCCTCTGTATCGCCTGAGCAAGTCACTGTGTGTAAATGGAAGGACTGTACGAGGGGCGACTGCAGCGACATGGATACTCTAGTACAACATATACATGATGATCATATAGGCAAGAATAAGAAGCGGTATGCGTGCGAGTGGGAGGGGTGCAACAAGAAGGAGAGCGCAACACCAAATGCGCACGCCAGTGGGTATGCGTTGAAAGCACATATGAGGAGCCATACAAAGGAAAAGCCGTTCTACTGTCGTTTACCAGGTATACCCAATCCATGGGCGTGGGTGGGCAAAGCTAATGGACATAGAATGCGATCGATCCTTCACACGGTCTGATGCCCTCGCAAAGCACATGCGTACGGTTCATGAAACGGAAGCACTCCGACCGTCAGATCCGGTCCCAAAGAATTACTCCTCCATCCCGCCGAAACCCCAAAGACTGAAGCTCATAGTCAACCCCAAGCATCCCAACGAGCCAGAAGGCAATGAAGACACCGAAGTCGATGACGACGCCACCATCTACAACAGCGAACAGGAGATGGATGATCACCCCACAGCGCCCTTCGAATACCCACCAGAACTGCAATTCACAGAAGAAGAACTCGCCATGCCCACCAACCAGCTCTATCGCCTCCTACGCCGCCAGCACCACTGGGCCGAAGAAGAGAGTGCAGAATTGCTAGATGAAGTGCAAGCATTGGAGGCCAAGAAGAAACAGGAATGGACCCAGAAGGAGCTGGTGCTGGCTAACGTGATGGAGGCGGAGCTGGCCAACGCTCACGATCGAGGGGAGCCGCAGCAGAACGTGCAGCATCACTTATTGGACCTTCCCCAGCCGATACTGCCGATGGCGGGCAGGGAGCAGCCATGGTACAGAGTCTGTGCGGCGCCGGTGGAGGAGCCGCAGCCGCCGCCTATAAAGGGAGAGGCGCCTGTGAGAGAGGAGTTGCAAGGGGACGATTCGCAATCTTTGCCTCTTGGTGTGGGTGCTTAGATCGTTTCTCTCGTTGTTTCATTCTTTGCTTTTCGATAGCATTATGTGAGAACGACGGTATGAGACCAGCGAAAACGATTTCGGTATCTTTATCTTTCAATGTCTAGAACGCAGCTTGTAGCGGCATGGCTCCTTTACTATGAATTTATTCCTATTTACAACATTAGATAGACTCAGTTTTACCACGTCTTTGGTTCTTGACCTATGTATAGTTCTAGATACACTCACGATCCTTGGAAACCAAATCTTTGACTACATGATACGTCGCTTTCGTTTTTCCGCCTCAAAACTCCCCCTATGACGACTCTACAGTGCTGGCATCCCCTTGCTCAATACATCAAACATCAATACCGAATAAAACTCTTCGCGAATCACAACTTCAATTTCCTGCCCTCGATACACTTCGCGCCAGCAGCGCGATACTTCTACATAGTCTAGTCACCTTGCCTTCGACCCACGACCATTATCCCAGTTACTTCACCAGTAGCCGCCACCATCTTCACGAAAGTGATAGCACAGTGGTAAGACGATATCCTTAACCCCAGGCCAGAACAGGATAGGGCAAGAAAGCGTACGAAGACCAAGAGTAGCGTGAGGCGGACGGTGGCAGAGAAGAGGTCGTCGTGGATGCGATGCCCCAGGCGATGCTGGTAAGATTCATGAAGTTCAAGGGGAGGAGGTAGGTGAAGGAGGGGTCGGGGCGATGCTAGGTGTTCTTCGTTTTCGGTGCTTTACTAAATGGGACAATCTTACTTCGCACAAAATCATTCCTATCTGCTAAGAAAGACTTACGTTTGGGAAACACTTGTCCCGCTCGGGTGGTGGATGCCGTGGAAGATAATAATGTCACCGCGATATATATATCGCACACATTATTTGCAGGCAGTGAGATAGTTCGTTATCTGGTATGGTGCATAACGTTGCAGTACCCGGCGTATGCATGGTGTATGCATCCCCGTTCGCCTGCATATGCTATCCGCGTTTCGATGAACCGCTGCACGCCTGCATGTTCCATCTGCATGTACGAACGTTGTGTGAACTCCTGTTATATCACCCACGTGTATGTATGATGGACCCTCGTGGGACTGCGTGTTTCAGGGGTACATGCAGGAAGAACAGGTTGCACCATGCGTTAGCGTCTTCTTACGAACTGGTTCTTTTCCTGGATCATCGGCGTGGGGCACGGGGTACCTCTCTCCGAGCCTGGAATCTGTACCTACAGGCTGTCTGCTTGCGAAGCTGTAATGTTTGCAGAGCGATGACGGTGTACGTATCTTGCCACGAATACAAGCTATCCGAATTGGATTGGTCCCCAGCCTTTCTCAGCCATCGATCATGGTCGTAGTTGTCCAATTGTAGTGATGCTGGGACGAGACAATGACTAGAATACTGTGGGAGTAAACTCATGTCCCGGTAAGGGACTCTTTCCAGGAATCTCTGCCAAAATTGCCAGGACATAGGATCCATTGTTCGAGCCACTGCTCACTTCGTCACCAGCACCACCCAGGCTTTACCACACCACAAAGGCACACGAACCAAGCCATTGAAAGGCAATGACAATGATGGTGGATAGCCGTCATATGGTCATGGCATAGTCGTAATTACGTCGAGTATAACATAGATATGGACTTCAGAAACCTCACCATGGCCGTCTGTCTGATGCTGCTGTACTATGTTAATGCATTTGTGAATTGAAGATGGACAAGGGCGATCGGGGCCCAGTATTCAGTATTCTATCTCAGGCAAGGTCGCCAAGTATTGGCGCAAGCTTATGTTTTGGCATTATCCGCAGTAGACTCGAGCTGTTTGCATTGTTATACAATTGTCTTGCTCAAAGGGACTCGCCACTCTTAGATGGAAGATGGACTGAAAATATATAGGCCTAACAGAGATTAGCTTGCCAAGCCATCAAACCTTAAATCAACCTTTGCTCGAGATTGACTTATTATAACCACTACGGAAAGAATGACAAAAGGTGTGTTGAAATAGATTCAAGCATCCTATGACAGATCAAGGGATTGCGATGATGCTATAAAGTGGCCATCAATGATATACCTCTCTCAGAATAGACGTTTCTATTCAGAGCACTCTAGCAATCAAATACTGGGGAAGGGGGTATTGTACACGGATGCGAGGATCTTACCTGCATATTTGTGGCTGTCTGAGTCCTGAACCGAAAGACGATGATAAACTGCTTGCGGTTGAGGATTTTTCAATATGCCTACGAGACAGGAGAGCCGGTTTATGATCTTAGTCGTCGTTCCCTCTATTGCTGCTCACTTTCTGAGATACCATATAGGAAGCCAATCTCGTACTCCGTCTTCACTTTACCAAATCGACATCTCTCACTTCGCGTTGCACCCGCAAAACGCTGAGCATTGCAATTAGCACTTAGTGACAATAGCCAATCGCATGGTACAGACTATGTGTTCGGGGGGAGGCGCCGGGTCAGCATACTGGACATATACAGGCTCATTGTTGAAGCCTTGTTTTCGGTCTGTCCCGCAGCAGCCACGTCTTTCGCGCCTAGCATCATGAGCTCAACGACTTTGCCAGAAACTTTTATTAAGTCAACGGTTACGCCATTATATGTCGAAACAGTTCAAGTACTACTACCACGGTTTTCAGCATACTACTTGTCAGCGCGTCAGGGACTACTCTGGAGAGGATCTACTAGCCCGGGTCTAGCCTTGCAGGCAATGTTTTTGGGTTCAAGAAGGTGATTCCATCTCATGCAGCTCTCTCCTATCAGATCCAATTGTTCCAGCCTAGAACTCATGCTACCACGGGGGCAAGAAGCTAGGCGAAGTTATACATCTCGCGCTAGTCCTTAGCGCCCATGTCGCTCACATATCCGGCAAAGCCCAGCTAAGCCGAGCATGTCCGCTGATATAGGAGTCCTGATCTCGGAAGCATCTACGACAGTGTCCTCTAGTGCAGTTAAATCATGGGTGGTTCACCTTCACTAGGAAGGAAACACCTAGCACTATACTTAGATCGGAATAGCTAAATCGGATGACAAAAGCTACGACATGGAGAAGTGCCAGACTAACACTATCGCAAATGTCGACCGAACAGTCGCAACGAGTAAGCAGAGGAGCGTTTCTGTATTGCTACAATCTCGCCAGGGCTACCCGAGGATATTGAGGTAAACATCGAGCGCGCAGCGATCGAGACTGAAAGCAACGCTCGAATATGATACCCATTTGTCAATTGACGACTAGATGCTAACAGGAGGGTTGTACGCGGCTCCATTGACTTATGAGCGTCTTCAGTGGAGGCCTGAATTCTGGCAGTAGTAAAGACAAGGCGACTATGAGCACCATAAAATATAACAATACTGCGAACAACTTCAATCCGCAGGCTAGCTGGCCTGTGCTAAAGTCTAAGGCAGTATCAGGCCAAAGTTGTTCTAGTCGTACTGACTTTACAGTACCTTTTCGACCTTCAACTAGTCCAACAGGACTAGCAACTCTGAGATTCATGACGGTGATTCATGGGAATCATATCCAAGGGTAAGTGACTGGTGATTCGCCACAGCGCATTCCGAGCCTCGCAGGGCTCTTCTTGACTCCGAGTCACACCGTTAGACTACTTTCTGATGACCACAGAATCAGGTTTATGGAGTGTGGAAAGTAAGGCAAGATAGGACCATTATGCTGGGATAAGAGCACCCTCATTACTTGATCGTTGTCAACGTTCGGCCCCTTGCATGGGACCCAAGCAATCATCAAGACTAAAAATCTACAAGCCTTTCGTTTCACCACAGGAGGTCGTAAGGGAGATACTAAGGTCTCATTAGTTGTCGATCTCTTACGGTTCCGTCCCTAGCACCCGTATGGGCTCATTTTGATACGCCGGCTGTGCCAACGACCACTGAGGACTAAGTGCACTACCATATCTCGACGTGCTTCCAGCACCCATCCTTATCGAACGGGATGCAGACGATTTCGCGTTATCTTCGTGACAACAGCTAATTAGCATTATTGATATCTTTCCTGGGTTCTGACTGCATGGGTTCCGACTGCATGGGACCGGACTGCATGATTCCACGAGGTAATGCACAGGCATGCTCGCATGGACCGATCTCCAAAATCCGCGCTAGGCGCACGTCGAGAGGCGATGTGATTTCTCTGCCAAGTAGTGGATGTACGGTCGCTGATGTGACAGGCGCAAGACAAATCCACTCGACGCATGCATACCTGAGCTTCCAAAAACAGCTTCTTGAGACTTGGTGGCTTGGGATTCAAAAGTCAAGCATGTATTTGCAACCAACCGCAGTTCTTCGAACATCAAAAAGTGGCGCAAATTAATATTCCCGGCGCAAGATGATGAGTGCCAAGGGCCCCTGCATATCAACCTCTCAGCTTTGGAATCCTGGCCAATTGTTCAGGATTTCCTACCAGCAGAATGTTCAGATGAAGCGCGGACATCTGACATTGAGTCTGTATCCATAGCCGTTATGCTACCCCACAACTGGCCAGGGGATCTCGTTTAGCTGGCGGTCTGGCGTGATTCACGCTTAGCGCAGACGCCACAAGTATCTCTTTCGAGCTATACTAGCTTCAGGACATCAAATGCGCCGTGGCGCACAGTCGCCACCACCAGGGGCTTATATCGATAGTCAGTCCTCACCACACCACCATTCGAAGCGGCTGGCTTGACGTGTCGTACCATAGCCGGCCATAATAGGCATGGCTTTGGTCATGAATACTAGCTTCTTGGCGGTAGAAACTGGAGACCCACAATTTGTCTTTACCATTCGAGCAGGGGCTTTTCAACAAGTTTTCTCTGTATCACGACAATAGTATAGCCTGGTAAGAATCAAGGCTAGACTCCTTAAAGATCTCCACGAGCCGTCTAGGTAGACGGATCGGGCCATGGCACTCCTTCGAGAACGGCCGATTCAGCTTTTGACCTCAGTCGATGACCCGCAGCAGGTCTATTGGATTATCACCTTTGAGCGTGTAACACTCATGAACGTCTACATTGCAAGTGTTTGATGAGCAGTGTCTGGCGTAGCGATCAATCTGAGTTTCCTTGGTCAAGATATGGTGGCTGAACCATAATCCAACTCCCCATGATGATTCCTTAGTTGATCAAACAGCCGAGTTTCTTAGAGGATGCTCTCTTTTCCTTCACGTACGTTTCTCCTTGTCATGCTGTGACCACGTTCCTGGTAATGACATTCATACAAGGCTGGGTTCACGTTGAAGTGGGCTTTTTGACGAAGGAAACGATACAGCCTCGACGAAAAACATCCAGCAAACTTTCGATCCAGCGGAAGATATTTTCAGCTTCAATGCAAAAACCCTCCGACTAGCCCAAAGTCAGTTGCAGTCCGGGGCAGTTCCCGTAAGAGCTGAGGACCCAGACAATCTTTGGCCCCCTAGCTTGTACATAAGCGCCGATATCAGGTGGTATTGAGTAGGTCGCTGCCTCACTCCATCGTCCGATGCTTGCATGTTCGCCAATGATTCTCCTGCATCAGTTTCTAGAGTGGCCGGTCCTCATTCCAAGCACTGCAGGTCGAGTGGTTGCATTGTGGATCTCGAGGTCTGGTGTTGCATAATGCACTATGGATTCGATAGTGATATATCACACCATAGATCAGGCTTTTGGATGGTGTGCTCAAAATCAAGCTGATGAGTGGTGTCTTGCCAATATCTGAAGGAATGTCATGTAGCTTGCCACCCTCCAGTAAGTCTATAAAGGAGAGCACCGCCCACCACAAAAATACCCATCACCATCCTCCAACCTTACCAACACAGAAGAAGAAAGAAAACATTCACTCGCTTCCAAACCTTTCAATCCAACTTCAAGTCAATCACTACCAACCAACCAAACCCCACCCACCCAATCAAGATGCATTCCACTACCATCCTCACATTTCTCCTCGTTGCCATCGCCCCCATGGTCGTCCTCTCTTCGCCCGCCCCGGCCCCGAAGAAGGAATCAAGCTCCTTCCCCACAATGACCTCTGTGTCCACCACCGGTTTCTTCCCATCCGGCACTAAATCCTTCCCCACGGCCACTAGCACCTTCACGACCAAGACGAAGTCCAAGGAGGAAGAGAAGACCAAGACCGAGTCTGAGAAGGAGAAGACGAAGACCGAGAAGGAGGAGAAGACCAAGACCAAGTCTGAGGAGGAGCCTAAGAAGACGGAGGAATCTGATTAGATTCGTATGTCTTCCACTCTTAATCTGAAGCTCCAAGACTAATATCGGATTTGCCAGCCTCATGCAATCAACCATCCTGGCAGTGCAAGGTCGCAAGGAAACTCCCAATCCGCCAAACATGATGGGGGTCATGAAACATGTGGAATTGCCGTATTGGATTTAGATGCGGGTTCTTGATACTTCTGCAAGGCTTGTCGACACTCATTTCGGATGGTTGTGCACACCTAGACGGATTGGATTTGCGGGGAATCTTGTTTAGACTCATAAGAAGAACACCAGATCTAGACAGAGATTGTCATATATAGGCAATAACAAATGGAGTTTGCATAGACTTTACTATGTCGTCTATACATGCTCTGGATACGTTGATTTTCCATGTTTCATTCCTAAAAGCCTTCTACAGCTGCTTTACTTTTACTAGAACCCTTCGTCTATATCACAGACAGTGCAAATACCATCACGACTATCAGTTGAATGATGGTCTAGGGTGGTAAGTTGCAGCAAGCATACTATGTAACGTCATATGAATGGCAAGCCACTAGACATCCCGGTGTTGCGGTACAAATACTCTGATAGGGTCCATTCATACCTTTTCTCCCACTCCTAACAACATGCCATCAAACCCACCCCCCCACGCCCAATTACCATTCTCTTGTACATACAACATAACATTAGCATACCAAACCTCTTACCCCCCAAAACCAAACCAACATTCTCCCCTCCATCCCCTCCATCACAAAGACCCCCACTACAATCCCATCATCCCAATCCCACTACCTTCAACCTCAATCTCACCCATACCATACATGACCACACCTGCACAGAAATAAGAAATAACATAAGATATCTCAACCTCTAAAAGACAGTGTGTTTGGCATCTTCACTCACTCCACTCACAACATCAACGCTGCAGAATACACGCTTTCCCGTATTGTTGTAGAGAGGCGCTCCTCATACCTAACCTAATCTAGCTTCGAGTCATGAAGTTCTGATCTTTGGAAATCATAATCATTGTAGATGTTATTCTTCCGTGAATGCTTCTAGACAGCGTCACTCATTGCCGCTGCAGCAAAAATGAACTGTTTCCTACATTAATGAACATAGGTAGGTCGTAATAGGAGACTACCATAAGTTTGCTTGAAGACGCATATCGTGAAGGACTTTTAGCATACTTTGATTTATCCCTTTGATACACTTGCTATTGATCAATTGTATACATATTTGGTACGACGCCATCCACAAATATCAATCCCGAATTTGGTACTTGCATGAAATGACTTCGTCTAACAAAATGTAGAACCTTTAGCATTTCCTAAGTCGTATTGAGTACTGGGCGGTATCCGAATGATGTTCTAGCACGTATTGTGACCTAAGTCTCTATACTGTACTGGTAGCTCTTTTCCACGCTCGTCTTGTCACATGTTTTAGATCCTAGATTCACAGAACAGATTGCTGTGATACAATACTCCCGATTCTGTGGAGGGAGCTCCCGTAATCGCACACTGTAACAGCAATAAAATGCCATATCTGACCCAAAACACCTGAATCAACAGTTGCCCCCATTCCGCCAACGCCATCCCGAAAATGCTCTGTATTCAATGATTCCACACCAACCGTGAAATCGCTGAAGGAAGTAAAGAAACCCAAATCCCTACGAGCCATCCGACGATTTGGCCCCATGATAGGGGCACTGGAAGTAACAGTCTATCTGTCGTTTCTACAAGAAATCAAACCATTAGCTCAAAGACTAGCCAACTCAGTAGATAAGAATGCCTTACCGAAGGTTGTGAGACCCTCCCACAAGCCGGACCCTCGCGCGGGTCCCAACCACCTGTGATGCACCACGAGAGCGCCGTCTGATCTGCCTGCTTACTATTGAATTGCTCCGTCCCCAGACCAAATTGGACATAATCACCTCGGTGCTCAGGAGTCACGAGAAGGGGAGCTTCGAGCTTGCTCTTCACCGAGAGCGGTTTGGTCGCCCCAGCCTCCGTGGCGCTCTGATGTCCGATTTGATTCCCGCCCACGTCCCAGATGAAGACTTCGGCTGCGAGGTTACGTGCGTCGCCCCCACAATATTCAACCTCGTTGACGTGGATGTGGCATTTCCCAGCCGTGGCTCCATTCCCTCCAGTCGTCACGTACGGAGTGACTGGGCCAGGTGCCGGGGCCGGTTTGACAGTCGGTGGCTTGGTTGACTTCCCTGTGGCCGGGCAGGAATTCAGATCTATGAGAACGGGGTTGGCTGGTTGATTCATCATTTTAGCTTGTTCGGTGACCATGGCTTTGATGATGTTATTGGCGACTATTGCGTTGCCAAACTTTGTCAGATGGAAAACGCGTCCTATCCTGCATGAATAATCAGTGTTAACCTCGCACAATATGGCTTGTTAGGGTATTTTACCAGTTTGGTAGACCCTGTGCGTTGACTTCGCCGAAGCTAGCAGCGGTGGTGTCAAGAGTCCCATCCGCGATCCCCTGCTGAATCCAGTTTCCGACATTGCCCTCAAAAGTCTTGTTATCCAGAATTCTGGGGTTATCATTTCGAGTCTCTAGCGAGATGAAAGATTCACCTTCCTCCTTAGCTCCATCCCGCTTTTGTGGTTGGTCGATCAACTTCTCCCCATCCTCGTCGTTGTCTTTCGTGGTGGACCTACATCATTTGGTCAATAATTGGTGGCCAAAGCTCCTAATTTTGGATGACATACCACTCATAAAAAACAGTCCTCTCGCGGTTCCATCCGTCAACAGGAGATTCCACCCCTCCATAATATCTTTCGTTGATACCTGGCATACACATACGGCCTTTGATCTGGTCGACCGCAGCCTCCGAATCTACGTAGACACATCGATCTACAGTTTTGCAAGCCGCCCGAATCTTCTCGTTGACCAGATCAACCAGTTTATTGAACCGAGTCCTGCAGCTTATCAGTTGTATTATTGACGTTCCTGTCGTAACCCGTCACATACCTTCTAGCTTGGGTAAGGTATTGCCTGAAGCCCAAAACGCGAGTGAAAGCCCAGGTCACAGCATCACAATCCTTGGATGTGTCGTCAAAAAACTTCATATAGCCCGGCCAGTAAATACGACTGTTCACATCAACCAATTTACCCTCAATGGCTGAGAGCATACCCGTCATATCTTTAAAATAGCTGTCAGATTTGGCTTCAGTCTCCCCAGCGTTTAGTTCACCATCACATCCCCACAACCATTTGGATGACCATTGATACACGCAATAATTCAAGATCACAGAGAGATGGGCATCATTGCCGCCCGCTGAGATGAGGATGGCCTGTGATTTCTGCATCTTTGGAACCTGTTTAGACTTTATGTCACCGGTCAATGCGCCAGAGCATCCCAGGTATTGGAAGTGTCGCTGAGCATTCTCTGCGATCATATCATCCATGTTGACCAAATTAGGGTACCCGTAACTATACTGATAGCAGTCTGTATTGAGCTCCATCTGACAAGCGGGGCGTCAACATCATATACCAGGACTGGATATCGAACGATGTACCTTCCCTGTCGCTTTGACAGCATGACCTGCACCCAACCCAACCGAGTATGAGTCCCCAACGGCTGTCAACGACTCGATCCATCTTCGATCAAAAGGATCAGTAGCTTGGATAGAGGGGCCGCCTCGAGTGAACAGTCTCTCCGGGTAGTAAAGGGTGTTAGGACTAGTAGGCATGGCCAAGCTTACACTAGCCAGTAGTAGAGACAATAGATGTGCCGACATCTTGTCCCTATACTCAGCGGGGCAAGTGATTATGGTGTAAAGGTTGGTTTGCAGTCGAAGAAGAAACCATGAGGTAACGACCCTATGAGTCGTGGGCCAAGTAGTGAGAGGTTTGGTTCTGGTGAGCGGACTGGCGAGATGCTTCAGCACAAAGGTGACTCAAGACAAGACCACGCTTACGAATAAGGAGAGACATCACAGAGCGGAAACTGTCAGATACATATAGTTGGGGTAAATTCCGATATAGCCACAACAACACAGGCTTGGGACACTTTAGGCACAGCATGCCCCCTGGAAGTAAAGTCTGCGCAGCCTTGTTCAGAAACAGCGTGGATGGATTACGGCGGGACGAAGGAATGAATCCGCATAGCCTTCAATGATCGTTTCAGTGTGAAGTCGATGTGTCAGATCCCAAGTGGCAAGGGTGTTTCGAGGGGCGGGCGCTTACTGTGGTGTCGGCTATGCCCATGTAATGACTACACGTTATCGCGTAGGTAAACATCACGAAAAGGGCTGCAGCAAGGAGGATGAGCTGAATGTTGGTTTCTGGTTACATGTGAGTGTGTGTGACCAAAAGCAACCATTGGGAGACTCACTTCAGTCGGCTGTGCATGATCATTCTCTCACACGGCAGTGTGTTTGATGCCACCACAGAGGCACAATATACTGAACCTGTGGGGAGGAGACCCTCACACAGCACTACGAGATCCTCCTGGTTTCGAACAGCCACTCAGCCATGTTGTAAGAACTCTACCATATCTGGCCTTGGTCAAATGGCCATAGAGTCCACTTTACAAAGGATGATTCGTGCTCCTTGCTTTTTCATGTCGATATCCCCCAGTGACAGGACACCCATTTAAGATACCGAGATCATCACCCTACAAGGTCACCATCAACATAAGCCATATCAGATATGCAACCCATAATGCAACAATGGGTCTGCGTCCTCGCCCTCTTCCAGCTGCTATTTTCACTTGCCTTCACAACTCCCAACCTCGGTATCAGAGCTGATCATCTTGCTCCTACTGGGGAAAATATCGACAAGATTATCCAAAGCTATTCTGGTATTATCACATTCGACGACGGCACTATTCCACTTGACAAGACAAAGATGACCGATGCGAAGCTACTCCACCTGTGCGTTCTAGCCTATAATGAGATGATCAGCATATGGAGACCAAGAAACTTGATATCGGCTGCTCTCCCAGGAGCCATGGCCGCAATCGCCTACAAGGACACGATCTATTTTGCCTCTTCCGTCCGTGTACCATCGAAGGCTATAGAGTTAAAAGACATTCCACGGGGTTCCATCAGGCAGTTTATGAAAGATGCTTTGGAGTACGACTTCGGTAGGTCCTTCCCAGCCTCAAGTATGTTCATTTGGACCTTTTCGGAGGTCCAGAGACACCTATCAGGAGCCCCACACTATGCATAACCTTCATGACTCTTGCTCCATCTGGAAAGAGTGATTGTTGATTGAACCCATTAGGTACACACGCACACGGTGGCGGATGCTCCGAAATCAACTGTATCGAACTCCTTTGGAGCCATAATGGCCAACGTGACCCCGATAAAGGGCCAATAGCCCCAAGGGTTGCTATTTGGGTCCTACCAAGCGAGCGTAGAATAGACACCAACAGCGAGGTAAATGCAAAGCCCTGCACGTGGGTTGCGCGCTCGGGTATAGGTTATGGGTGCGCAGACATTGTTCGGGAATACGGTTTGGATCCAATAAATTCAAGGGTTGCACCCGACAGTGCAGGCGAAGACGATTGGAGTTTCAGCCTCATTGCCAATCCTCGGCCTCCATGTAAGCTACCATGAGCTCAAGTGGATCCCTCTGCTGCTCCTGGGCTAGATGGCGGGAATTTCTTCAAGCCTTCAGCGATCGAATCTTATGTAAGTGTAATATGGAGAACAACGGCGAACGCTTCGATGAAGTAGTGGAGTTCGATTTCTTTTTTGGGCTTTATGTATGATGTCTTCGTTAACTTAGCGATGAATACCCGTAACAATAAACGCCCCAATTAAGTGACTGGAGTACAGAAAGATATAGAAAAAAGCTGACAACACATGCATACCACGAACACCATAGATTCGCGACCTACCGTCCCCAATTTTGTGACTCAGAGCTAGATATAGGGCTCATGCTGTAAGATTCGATATTCTTACTTGCATGGCACGCTGTTCACCGAGAATCGGAGAAATTTTATATTCTATCCTCCAGAGAATAATTAAATAGCAAAAGCTACAACGGTTTGCGAGGTGGTCAATTCCACGTAGGGAGTTTTATTACCGTCGAAAGATTTCCAAACGTTGCTTGTTGGTAAGAAGCCCGGCCTTGTCAACCATTTGTTGTCTCGGACTCCATTTTAAAAAGATAAGGGAGCGACTGAATGGGATTAGTAAAGACCCAGCGATGGTATAAGGCTAAATGCAAAAGAGCCAACTTACATCCAACTGTATTCGTGTCCAGGTCGAAGACCGAGTAGAAAGCTCGCAGGAAAGCGGACCCCAGCACAATTTCGTCGTACTGCTCAACGCCGAAAGGAAACATGGCGCTCACACAACGAGTTTTGGCCTGCTCTATTGGCCATTCGAACGTGTAATCGTAAGGCGTGAGCGTGAAGTTTTTACCAGCCAGGTTGAACGTGAGATCTGGCATGATGGCTCGCTGTTTGCAGGCGACCGAGGGTGGTAAGAACATGATCTCTTCGAATTGAAGGACTTGCCATATATATGAGACCAAACGTTCAGGAAGGAAAAGGAATGCTGATCTAGTAGAGAAGGAAGCAGTATAACCAGCGAGGGACAATCGGATGCCCGGCTCTTCGCCAAGCGTCAGGTAATGAGCTTCAGCTTGCCATGTTCCCGTCAATACGTAGCGACCAGTATTATTCGTGAGGGGAATCTGTACAAGGTCACCAGTGAATAGCTCGGGATCAATCGCGCCAATAAGAAGTTCACGTGGCTCTCGGAGACGCAGAGAAAAGAGATTCCGGTCAAGTATCTGTTCTTTGACCATGGACATAAAGGGTGATGGATTGTTAAGGATTGAGCCTGCGCTCGACGGCGTCAATCCTGCAATGCCATGAATGATGGTCAGGTCGTCCCATGAGAGACCAATTAGCTCCACTGTAGTAGCCTCCAGAAACGGCTGATCCTTCACCTGGAACCCGCCAAAGTCGAATGTATCTATTGTCATATTTCCAGACGCGAAGATATATCCATAGTCAACCTCCAGGGCAGTTCCGTCAACCTTGGAGCTGCAGGATCGAGAGGAATCATATCTCACGTCTCCAGAGGCACAAGTCCGGCATTTGACCGAACTTACAAACGTCTCGGGGGAGGATATATCTATCAGGACCTGGAATCGTTGAGGTGGAGTCCCAATGCCAATTTCAGTGAAGTATATGAGATCATGGGTGATGTTCTCCTGCAGCGTTCGTCTTGTATCAGCGATCTGGCCATACTTGAACATCCAACATACATTGATCGAGGTCTTACCGTAAGGCCATTGCGGATGGAGAAGCGAGTAGAGCCAGATTCCTCTGGCTGTGGGTTGGAGTTAGGGCCAATGATAGGTTGCTGGAGATTGCTGTTGGTAAGGCGGTGTGCCTGACTTGTGCTCTGTGGGTTTGTAAGTAGAGACTTGCCAATCACTACAGCATAGAATTTTTGAGCTCACTGCCGTGGAAAATAGGGGGAGGCGAACAACAGTCGCAAGGCAGGAGCCATTCAGTAAAATGCCAAGAAGTGCTAGTTCTAGGGCTAGAGCCAATCTCCCCGTAAGTGTTGACGTTGCCATGCTACTCCGTATTGTTCGCCCTGCCACGAGTCCTTGTCAGATCTCTGAGGGAGTGAGGAAGGCTAGCAGACATAGTTGACTAGACACAACATACTTCACATGACATAGGTAGTGAGGGAGAGGGTGACAGGCTTGGCAGATCCTCCACGGCACAGCAATGCAGGGTAGGGCGCGGTAAAGGAGCAGTATCTCAGCTGTTCCTGGAGGAAGGAACTGATGGGTTCCACTGTGTCTCCCACATGAAACATTACCGGTGACGCGTTAGGCTTGGGAAGAGGTTCCCAGCACCTGTAATCTTTACAATTCGAGGTACGCCATATTCCATGTCACGGCACATGTCAATGGGTCGGGTCTCTATGTTCGAGTTCATATCGTCAAAAATAGCTTCCTAAGCTTTCCGCAGCAGTCAAGGCCCTGGAACATACTGGTCATCCCAATTCCAAGATTTGCTTCAGCTCTTGATACAGAAGTCTTTCACGATGGCCGACGACAGGTTTCGTGCTCCTGAGGACAGCGTCGTATACGAAGAACTTTTCGATGCAGCTAGTAAAGGTGATCTGAAACGTTTAGAAGCAGCTCTACTTCCGTCGATGAACGTCAACGCCTTAGAAGCGGATCCCTTACAAGGACGTTCAGCGCTCCATATCGCCGCAGAATGTGGAAAGGTGTCAGCAATACGATTTCTCCTCGCTCATGGTGCCAAGGTAGACTTGCCTAATTCCGAAGGTGAGACGCCGCTCCACGAGGCCGCATTTTGGGCCCGGCCAGAAGCTATAATAGCCCTGCTTGATGCTGGAGCCGATATCAATCGCCAAACTGGAGACTATGATTATACGGCACTGCACAATGTCCTGAAATACAAGCACACGGTCACACCGCAGCAGATTCAGACTATTACGCTCCTTCTGGACCGAGGGTTGGATGTGAACGCTGAAGCCGACGAATGGGGCAGCACTCTCGTAAGCGTTAGATGCGGTGTTGCTTGTCGCCAGTAATTAACAATATTCTAGATTGGCGTAGCTAGCTTGATGCACTGCGTTGAGTTGGTGCAGATTTTGATTGACAGAGGCGCACGCCTTGGTGATTCTCTACTCTCTGCATTGGATGATTATGCCACGGTCAAATTTCTGCTCAGTCGAGGTGCCACGATCGGCTCCGCCATAAGCAATGCAGCTGGCGGCGGTAATGCTGAGGTACTCCAATTACTTATTTCTCATGCTACTGATGCGGAAATCGACAGCAGTCGCGATGCGTTAAATTGGGCCGCTGCTAGCGGACGCGTGGATGCCGCGAAAGTCCTCATCAACCATGGCTTCGATGTTAACGCAAGTACAAAAGATTGTTATGTGGGCGAAACGCCTCTCCTCGCAGCTTGCGAGTGGAAGAGAGTGACCTCACAAAGGATGGCGGTTGCTAAACTGCTTATCAACAATGGCGCAGATGTCACCGCTCGGAACCAAGATGGGAAGACTGCCGCTGAACTATTGGTACAACTTGATCATGATGGACTATACCGGCAGGATGTCGAGCTACAGGAGCTACTGGGTGTGACAAATACCTGATTAAGCGACAGTAAGTGACAAGAAATATAGGTCGCTTTATGGCTTGACTGGTTTTGGACGTACAATGTCTTCGATGCTTGAGAATAGGTTATGATTACGCGGACGTCCTTCTGATCATTTTTATACTCAGCAAAGTCGGTAATGCACTGCATCTCCTTTTGTCTCTCAACCAATCACTGTTCAAACCCTTAAACGCCATGATCCAAATAATCTGCTGGGAGAGATGAATCCCTTTATGGCACTCTTAGGAGACTGAAAGTGCCGAAACTGGCCGGAAAGACCCAAATGTTGGCTTCGTTCGGACTTTGGCCGATGTTTCGATGGCGACGGAAGGCACCTAGCTCTTCAAACAAACCTCGTATGAGAGATGTACGGAGTAGGAAAAAAAAGGATCAAGGATTTAGTCCAGGTGAGTTTTCGGGATTCCAGCCGAGATCCATGCTCGGCTGCCCGATCAGCGATCGAGGACTTCGATCTCGTCTATGCGCAAGAAGTCATACTTGCTCAGGACTAATCCCGTCATCTAACGCGATAGAATACAGGTCTTAGATTTATTATGTAGGCCCATATGGAAGACAGCTCCTTAGTTATCCTTGCCATCCCTTTTCATCTTCACACCTAATTACAGAAAACTTGGTTGGATCGTTGCATAGGTCGGTTGAGCTTAGGCTGGTACGGGATATGTTGTAGACTTGATGGATGGGAGAACATGTGCCAAGGCTTTGATAAGATAAGATAAGCATCAACTAACGCTGTGACAGGATGTCTCACTCAAGACGACTGCGCAGTATACAACACCATACCTTTGTAGGCTGCATCATCATTCTACCTACGCAAGCATGAAAGACTCAGATATGGATGCTGAGCAACAATCCAAGAAGCCTGAGCTGGTACAAAGCCGACTCACCTCTTCATTCTTCGCTCCTCGCATTCGCAGAGCCAGTTCACAAGGCACCCGCTCACCCTACTTCCGCAAATCCTCTCCAGAAGTGCCTTCAGACTCTCAGGAAGTGCCACCCAAAGACGTCACGCAAGGAGCATCCAAGTTGAATCTCCACACCGAGCGACGTTCTAACCTTCCACGACACCCTCCAGCCCTCAGTCGAGCAACCCGAAGCATCCTCCTCGCCCACACCGCCGCAGAAACCAAAGCACTCCTCCCCAACATCCTCAGCACAACCCCGAAGTCCCCCCCACACGGCCACTGCTACGACCCCAGTAATCTATACCTTCTCGATCCCCGCCAATGTCCCAATCTTCCACACACAGCAATCCGCGTCCTCAACAGCGACACCATCGATGCCGCTCTTTCCCTGACACCTCCGGCTTCTTCCTCCACAAGCAAACCGGTGCTTGTGCTGAACATGGCAAACGCATACCACAGCGGCGGCGGTTGGCTTCGAGGCGCTCTCGCGCAGGAGGAGGCTTTGTGCTATCGCTCAAGCCTGTCCTTTACGCTTAAGAATCGCTACTATCCCACACCGGAAGCGGGAGGCATATACAGTCCCTCCGTTGTCGTCATACGGGAGAGTATGGCGCAAGGACATGGTCTACTGGATTTGACAAAACCGGATGATCTGCCCGTTGTGAGTGTGGTTAGTGTGGCGGCTATCAATAGACCGAGTGTGTCGAAGGATGCGGATGGGAAGGAGGGGTATAGGTATCGGGTTGATAGGGAAGTTACGAAAGAGAAGATGAGGGTGGTGCTAAGAGTTGCGGCTATAAATGGCCATCGTGTTCTGGTGCTGGGTGCGTTGGGTTGTGGTGCGTTTGGCAATCCGAGAGGGGAGGTCGTGGAGTGTTGGAAGGAGGTATTTGCTGAGAGCGAATTCCAAGGTGGGTGGTGGGAGACTGTGGTGTTCGCGGTCATGGAGCCTGGCGAGGATAAAGATGGGAAGGGCAATTTCGGCGTCTTTTGGAGGGGGTTGGATGGTTTGATGGTGTGATTTCACACGGGGAACGTGGGCGTTATGTTTGCTTGCTTGTAGAGATACCCCTGTTGCTCTTGATCGATCAATCCTATCCCCATCCATCCTCATACATTCATAAACCCTCATATCCCATCATCCCCTCTTCCTCCCCGCCCCCTTCTCCCTCTTAACCCTCCTCTCCTCCTCATTCCGAAACGGCCACCCCGACACCCTACTCCTCCCCTCCCCACCCCCACCACCAGCAAACATCAAACACCACACCCCCCAACAAGCTAAAAACCCACTCCCCACCACCCCAGCCCCCAAACATACCGCCCCCCCACTACCTTCATAACTGATGTTCATATACATATACACCGTGCTTGCGGCATGATATGCTGTTATCAACAGCGCGGTGGGGGTTCTGTATGGGATGTGTGTTTCGCGATCGGCGAGGGGGGAGGTGAGGGGGAGGAGGCCGGAGAGGAGGATTGTGAGGAGGGAGAGGGTTAGGAGGGTTAGGGAGAGGGTGCGGGTTAGGTAGGTTTCTAGATCTGTAGGGCCGGGGGGTTAGAAAGGGGGTTAGAGTGGAGGGGAGGGGGGGGAGGGGAAGTACCGGTTGGGTTTCGGGCTTCGGGGGAGAGCATTGTTATTATTAGTTTTGGGGAGAGGAAGAGGGGTGTGGCTTGGAGGGTGAGCCAGGCGGCGGTGCTGTAGGCGTATGCTTCCATTGTGGTTGGTGGGGGGTGGAGGGAGGGGAGGATGGGAGAGTTGTTGTTGATGGAATATCGCTTAAGAATAATTAGAAAAGGGTTACGCTATTGTTTGTGTCTGATATTGAGCTACGAATATTTCGATGCGGATGATATACAGCATTTGGAGAGCAGAGTGTACTGATCATTGAGTCTCTAGAAATATTTTGGAACGACAGGCAGAGAAGTCTAAGCACCCCCGTTTTCCCCTTGCCTCTGCTTCCATTGATGTGCCATCTGCAGCAGCTTCGACATCTTCGCAGCCGACTCGTCGTCCGCAGGGAAAACATAGTCCATATACTCCTCGAAGCTGTCGTCGTCCAACTTTCTCCTCTTCTTCACCTTCCGTGGCATCTGCTTCTCGACCTTTTCGATATCTTCGGGCGAGCCATGCGTATTTTCAAACGACTTCCAAGCATTTAGCAGAGCAACTCTCTCCTCCTTGAGTTCCTTCTCCCGCATGCTCTTATAGGCCCTCTCGAAGACCTTACGAGCACGCCCCTTGGCTTCCTCGCTGATAGGCTGGTCTTCCTGTTCCTCGTCTTGCTCCTCCCCATCCTCGGGAACATTGATTTCGAAATGTGCATAGCTGATCCATACCTTGACGTGGTCGGTCTTGGCGAGTAATCGCTCATACAGCTCTCTTGTACGATCATACTCGCCCTCTTCTTCCTCAAAGTCAATGTATGCCTTCCAGAGAAGCTCGGGCATGTCCAGCACCGGCTGATCGACGGCCAACTCGAATATCGCTCTTGTCCGCTCTAAATCATCCAGGCCACGCTCTAGCTCGGCAAACTTGGTCCAGGCCTGGCAATTTGCAGGATTCCACTCTATGTGCTTCTCATACAGCGTTCGGCATCTGATAAATTCAAAAAGCTTCAACTCGAGCTCAATATACCCCTTGAACAGCTTGTCCTTTGGGCACATGCCGATCGCCTGTCCCAATGTCTTTCTTGCTGCTGTTATAAATCAGCTGCTGATCGCAAACGGAGGATATCGGATTCCCTGGAATCTTACCTTGTAATTGTTGCTGCCGAATTTCGAATTGAGCCTTCATGATCCAGATTTTAGCAAATGTGAATTTCTTGTGTGGTATCAGCTTGAGAGCTTCTTGATATATTTGCCGAGTCCGCTCTATATCTTTGTTTTCCATCTCTTCCCATAAAGCATAGAAAACCCATAAGTATATGTATCTTCACAAAACAACGTCAGCGCTCCGTCCGCCAATGATAGACCAGACATCAAGGGCATCATCGAGAAAGACATACCTTCTCCAATGCCGCTTTTCCTGCGTCGGTGGTATTTGTGCAATAGCTCGCTCGTAGACATCCCGCACTCGGTCTGGGTCCTGGGACGTTTCTTCCAATCTAGCAAAATCGAACCAAACGTCGTAATTCTTTGGGTTCGCCTTAATCTGCTCCTCGTACTGCACTCGTCGCTTGGACAGGATGACATCCTCCACGCCTTCCCGGTCTCCAAATTGCTTTTCGAATGTGGAGTATGCTTTGTGTAATGTCATGGCCTTTGACCTAGGTAATCGATCCAGGGCGTACTTGTAGATTGCTCGAGCACGCTCGTACTCTTTCAGCTTGGCTTCGTAGCGAGCATAAGCAATGAACAGCCGCTCGTCCATGAAGGTGTCTCCAAGCATGTCGATAGCAAGAGCAAAGACTTCGCGCACGAGATCACTCGTACCATTCTCTTCCTCTTTACGTTTTCAAGTTAGCTTTTAATTAGAATAAGGCGTCAGAGCAAACAAACCGAACCGCGCCCACTTTATCCAATTCCGAGGCTCTGGGTGAACGATTGTGAACCTTTCGAATATCGATCTTGCTCTAGAGAACTCATTGTATCTCTTTTCTAGCTTGATATATGCACTCCAGGCTGCTTCATCCGGCTCCCACGACATCCAACGCTCGAAGACCTGCCGTGTACCCGCAATGTTTTGAAGAGTTTCCTCGAAGTAGACGTATTTGTACCAGAGCTTGTCCACTCTTGGTAAAATCGTGACCGCTCTGTCGAGAAGGTTGCGCGCATGGTTGATATTACGATTTCGCATTTCTGCTTCACAATACCGTATCCATAATATGACACACGTGGAGTCCACATCGAGGGCTCTCTCGAAAATTGATCGGGCCCGTCGATACTCCTTTTGCTCCAGCTCCCACTGTGCATACCTCATCCAATTGTTCATGTTCACCCTATTCCGGCGCACATAGTCCTCGAACTCCTTCCTCTTTCTCCCTTGGAATTCATGAAGCTCCTCGAGGTCGGCGAAGCGTTGTGTAGGTGCTTGAAGCCCGGGCTCTTGTCGGTCTACTGCTTCGCGGAGAAGCTGTTCTGCGGAGATCTGCTGCGGAGCTTTCAAGACGTTAGTGGATGATTGCAATCACTGGACAGAAGGCATACCTGGAGCCTTGTTCTTGACCCTGGGAGGGCCCCGTGAGACTTCCATCTTTGCTCGTAGCGTTGTCGTTGTTGGAGGAAATCTTCCAAATAGCGTCAAGATTGAACGTTTGGAACGACGTCTTTAGGGTTTGCTAGCGCAGATCATCAGTGAATACCTTAGTGGTGATAGGATAAGGTAGATACCCTCATACCTACTCTAGCCTCATTCTAGTCGTTTTCGGCCGGAAATCAACATGGAGGAAAACAGCATGTTTTCTCTCATCAATCTCGGTAGGAACCTTTGCTTTACGATCGGAGCTGCTTCTGCCCGCAGTCTTGACGGCGAGGTCGCAGGTATAAGTTGGAAGATAGTGAATTATTCATGCCTTCTCACAAGGATACAATAGAGTAGGTCTACTTAAGCTATGAACGTACTATCCTAGCTGTCATAAATAAGACCATCAGGTGAGCATTCATCCATATACATCATCGCTTATTCTGTAAGCATACTGAAGGTCTGCTTGTCTGCCTCAATACCAATGCTCTGAATGGTAAGCGCTGGCGCCATTGACGCGGGACAAGTCAAAACACCAACACCCGCCACGACTTTCACAGGTGTAATAAATTACCCTCATTACTCAGGATGGCTGAGTCAATCTAGATTTACGACTGACTCAATACTGAAGTGGCTATCAAAACTTTAATACTGAACCTATGCATCAATGATCACAGTCCATCTGTGCGATTTCGAGAGCGTTTCACAGCTCACATACAAGCGGTCTGTAGGACACCGAACAGAGAATCCTTCGGCCATCATGCTTCTTCCTTCCGAGATTCTCTCACAGATCTGTGGTCTCATGAGCAAACAGACTCTGAAGTGTGTACGCATGACCTGCAAAGCTCTAGAGCAAGCAACAGTTCCCTTCTTGTTCGATGAAGTTTTCATGTCGGCAACACACTCTGATATCGAAATCGCAAACTATCTGACCACCCGCTTCGCCCAACACATCAAGACCATCACACTTTCTTTTTACTGCTTCTTCCATTTCACGAAGAGTAGATTCGCCCAACTCCGACAGCACAAGGACAATGAATGGCGGCGTGAGTGTATTGAGATTCATGAGAAACACGCCTATACTCTCTATTGCAAAGCGCGCGCCGAACATATAGACATCATGCGAAGCGGGAAGTTTCTTGCGCAGCTCTGCCAAGTCCTCGTAGGGTTACCAGCCGTCCGAAAATTGGTTTTCACAGACTACGGGTGCGGCTTCAACTCCAAATCCAGTGATTTAGATCCTCATGGTTTTTGGAAGAGATACGACCTCTGCCCACTCGAATCTTGCACTCTTTCCAAAGCAGACCATGCCGAGTTTTACATTGGCCCTGACCCGGGTTACGGAAACCACGATCCGAACCCATGGCAACTCGTCATGCAGGCTCTGTTGGTCGCAGACCCACCCATCACAGAGATTGTGTCTAAATCTATACATTACCGCGGTCTCATACCCATGGGCAGCTTTATCATGACACCAAGGCAGATTCAGGATGTGACCACGAGCTTCAAAGTCTTGACTAAGCTACGACTGAGCCTGAGTGATGAAGACATCAATCAGTCAGAGTTTCATAGGTCTTATGCTGAAGAAAGCAGTGTGTCGCGGGCGCTATCTGCCGCTGTCAATCTTAGAAATCTATTCATCAAGATCGATGGAAGATTAAGCGGCGCGCCGACGTTTTTCTCCATCATCCTCAAAGGGTGCCGATTCCCTAAGCTCAGATCACTTATTCTAGTGAACATGGACGCAGAGGAACAGGAGCTCTTGGATTTCCTGGGAGCTAGTCCGCTCTTGGAGAACCTCTTCCTCTGTCTCTTCGATCTCGATGCCGGTTCCTGGGAATCGGCGGCGGCTAGGGTAAAGTCGATACTTCAGCTGAAAAGAATGGAATTTGCCAAACTTTCGGGCCCATTTTTACCCTCTTCGCTGGATTCGGGACATATGATCAGCACTGATCATCGCCTTGTTGAAGACTTCTTCCTGCGTAATGGGGAGAATCCCTTTACCACCCAAGCAGTAGAAGACTTCTACGAGAATAACGACAAGGACCTGCGAGATGAGATAAACAGGGGAATCGGCAACTCTGAAAAACTTTACAGCACGTATCACTAGACAATGGCATGCCAAACTTGATAGAAAGAGCGGAGAGACGCATCACTGTTAGTAAGATGTATGGATGATGTGGTACCATGTATAGGAATCAATTGGTACGAAACATAACATGAAATGATTGACCCGGAAAGCGCAAATACACCCTCAAACAGAACGCCTGGATATTCCGCTATGTTCACGACAACATCGATCATACCAATAGGTACAGGGAACAATAAAATCAACAGCTACCCACTCTCATCCTCTTCGATCTCAAACAGACTATCACAACGGACTCTCTATCCTCTCTAGCAAATCCAACCATTTCTCGTCGTCGTAAGCTCTCCACGCTCTACCGTTGCGACATACCAAACATCATATTAACAGTCCCGATAGAACTAAGCGTCATGATTATCCATCAATTATCCAATCCCACCAAAGCTCTGCTGTCTAGCAAGCGACAACTATCAAGATTGACAGGCAGAACACACTCCTAACGACTCTTGACGAAGCGATGTCGCAGCACTCTGATCCGACTGTAGCTTATCAGCGATCGGCTAGCCAATACCGCTACGAGAAGCTACCTCTCTAGCAAGCGACTTGCTGGACAAGCGTCTGTTTCTGATATCAAGAGCGCGATTCCGGATACCCTCAACGAAGCAAGGCAGCAGCACTCTGATCTAACGACTATAGCTGATTAGCGATCGGCTAACGCCGCCCGGAGAAGCTACTGTCCGGCCAACAATAAAGTAGTTCGATGTTATGTCGTGAATGTCGTCAATAGTAGATACTGTCTTGCAAGCGATATGCTGGACACCACCCGGATTTCCCTTCCATAACGCGATTACAAGGACCTTTAATTAAGCAAGGCAGAACGTAGCATGCGAACGATAATCAGAACTCTGGGATACCTCACGTGCTTAAGCAAACCGTAGGGACAAATGCTTGACTTTGAATCAAACTTCATTCCATTGCTGGTGACGACATAAAGCGTCTATATCTATCCTCATACACCTCCCAAATGCTCCGTCATGACCATATCACATCAACATGCCCAAAAACGGGTCGATGAATGCCAAAACATAAATTCCCTCCAAAACCTCCAAGCGTGTACGCAGGCACGGGTATCGAAAGTTTCCCCCTAGCGCCCTCCCCAAAATCCCCTAGTATAACCTACGCCATCTCCGAAGCCGCCGTGGCCAGAGCGTCCAAGCCCGGACTCTCCCCCTCCCCATCAGCATCCATATCCGCCTCGTTCGCAGTCCCTTTACTGATCCCCTCCATGATCTCACTCAGCTCGCTCCGCGCCATCTTCGGTCGCCGCGGCACCACTTCCCCCATGCCCACCCCGACTTCATCCACGTCCATCGCGTCGCTGCTCGCCATCGCATCTTTCCCACCACTGCCACCACCTTTGTTGCCGAAGACTGGGCTTGCGGCGGCGGATCCGGCGCGCGAGCCGCCTTTGTGGGTGCGCTCGTGTTGCTTCATGTTGTCTTTTCGCGTGAAGGCTTTGTTGCAGGTGGGGCAGAGGATGTTTTTCTCGCCGGTGTGTTTTTTGCCGTGGCGGGCGGCGTGGCCGGATGTGGTGAAGGTGTCTGTGCAGGAGTAGCGTGAGGCGTGGGGACAGGGGTATTTCTTTTTCGATGCGGGCGGTTTACCGGGGGCGGATGAGGAGGCGGGGTTGGGGGTTGCGATTGCTGTTGTTGCTTCGGTTTTGATGGGTGTCGTTGCGGCGGCGGATGAGAGTGGGGGGAGGGTTGTGGCTGTTACTGATGCGACAGAGGGTGGGGGTTGATAAGCCTGTGGCTGCAGCTGGGTGAGTGGGGCGTCGGGGTGGAGGGAGGCGGCTTGTTGCAGTTGGGTTTGAAGCGGCTGGAGGGCTCGGCCTTGGGGTTCGTAGATGGTCGGGTCGAGGTCGAAGTCGTTCAAGGGCGGCAAGCCGTGTTGGTTCGATAGGTTGTAGTAGGGTTGCGGGGTCGAGTCTTGCATGGACGGGTAGCCATTGATGCGATATTGGTTTTGTGTGTAGTACGGAGGCGCGTTCTGCTCGCGCTTCAGCTGCTGGTCTATCGGCTCGAAGCCGTACTGCGGCGTCATTGGCGATGGTGTTGATTGCGATATGGATGATTGCGAGTCGAGGCGGACGAGAGGTGGCGTTGGTGGCGAGCGGGGATGTTGGGGTGAGCCGGATAAGCTGGATCGGGACGAAGTGTATCCTTCTCTGGAGGTGCCGCTTGAGATTGATGATGTGGAGGGTCGTGATGGCGCGGGGACCTTGGGACGTGTAAAGGTGTCGTTGTTGGTGGTGGTTGAAAGAAGATTCACCTTCCGCCCGCAGAAGTCCTCCCCGTACATAGCGGCGGGTCTCGATGACGAGAGCTTGGATTTCCAGACGCAACGACGTCGATATGTGTCCTGTTTTGCTTCACGGGGAGATCAAGAGCTCAAGATCTTCCTCCTAGTTTGACCTTGAGTTTTGATGTTAGGAAGCGTTGTCGGTCCGAGTTTGCGTGTGTCCGGTGGTGTCCTGTCCGAAACGTGTCGACAGGTCAATCTCGACTGCGACAGCAACGCCTTATATATGCAACGGATGCAGAATGAAGCAAGTGGGATAATCTGAAGAAGCGGGACCCTGCGCCTTTTCACTACTTGGGGGCGTGATTACTGGCAGTGGGGACATCGGGAAAGGGTCCTATCTAAAGAAGGGTCTCCTCCTTTGCACCACGATTCGACATCTTTTCCCTGCTTCTGCCAAAGCGCCAGTTGAGGAAGTGGATGAAAGGGGCTTGAAGGGAGACAGGGGATACACTGCAGCACTTTGACCCTCTGTCCCTCTTCCTTCGTATTGGCTGATATCAACGGATTATGCCACACCTTGATACCTCTTTCGGCAGGGCAAGGCAGCGGGCGACTGTCCGGATTATGCGGACAATTCACTCCGGCCTTTCGCCCAATCATGCATTTCTGCAATTAAGATCGGATTTCATCTGAGCATTGACAAAGCTTCACAAAGGAGGGGAAATCCACACATGGAGCCAATCTACGCCGGTCAGGGTCCATATCTCTACCACGGCCCACCAGGATCGTTGTTAGCAGGCTCGGCTACGTGAGCTGATCGACGCTTGATGGCGTCGAACCGTTGAGCATGCCGCACTGATCTTACCCACACTATTTCATTCCATCGTTTCTCCTAAGGCGCATCGAAGGGTCTCGTCTCGCCCCCCTCTCGCTTTTAGACATGCATGTCGCAGGAGCAGAGTCCGGCAAATGCACCATATCTGGCGCCAGTGCCCCTTGCGTGTGGGGCAACCACAGGCGTTTGGGATGGACCCTGACATATAATCTCTTTCGGGAGGCGCTGTACGGAGCAGGGCCCGTTAAGCTAGATTTAGTAAGAAAGCCGGCGATTGAAATGTCGGCCGTGCAAGCCTGGCCAATCAAACTTTTTCCCTCTCGAAAGGCGCTCAGAGGTTGAAGATTCGCTCTTCCATGCAGGCAGGCTGCATCGCCTGCAAAGGTCCTAAGATACTCTCTGACCCACATGCTCATCGCGATTCATAATTGCAATTCGGTCCAACGCGATGAATCAGCTAAACATTGAGAAAGGCGTTGCGGATGAAGGCGGGATAGTCCGGCCCAAAGGAAAGGAGATGCACGCGAGAAACATGGCAAAGTCAAGATAATGCAAATCGCCAATAGAAAAGACGGCAATTGGGAGATTCCCATGTGCCTGCCAAGCCAACCCTGATATCAACGAAAGATTGCAACCACCAACAACAACAGTCTGAACAGACCCTGTTTGACCCTGCAGAGGAGAAGGTCCGTGGGAGTCGCTCGTGGGCTGCGGATGATTGGTCGTATTAGATGGTATGCATTGATCATCATGCTGCCGTCCATTCTGGCCTTCAGTTTCGCAAAGCTCCCGATTACCCTGCATTGGTGCCACAGATAGGGTAGGAAAACCATCTCTCGAAAGGGACAGTATACTTAATGCTATCAATTTAGCCCATCGTCTTGATTCAACTTCTCAGCGGAAATATCTCCGGCTCAATACGCCTTTCCGCCATATGGGTCATTAAGGACGAGTCTGCTATCAGCAATGTACCTCTCGAGTGGGTTTGAGGTTGAGACACGTGGATCTTGTCAAGTATGAGTTCACAATTAATGTCTTCATGATGATCTACACACGATCTCGTACGTGCACTTCCACCCAATTCACTAAAGGTGGTACGGCGAGACAATGGACGACGAACATGAATCCAACAATGGCACAAAATTCAAGGTGTGAGCCAATAATCAATGATCAAATCAGCAAGGACATCCAAATCAAAACCCAAGCCTAAGCCCAAGCCCGAGTCCAAGGAGGAAAGTTGGCGGCATGTCGAATTGAATCGTGATGAATCCCTTGCTCTGCTTGCTTTCCGGGGAAAAGAAACGAGTGGTGTAGAACATATATACGACGAGCGTACCGGACCTACAGAGTAATCCATGAGTTCAGGCGAATCCTTTACCTGAAATACTGTTGTCAACACGGAATACTATGATCAGGCCAAAGTGGATAGCGAATATCATATCGAAGGGAGACTAGTCTGCTTTCACCTCGTGGAATAGGGAATTCATTGCCGGGAATGTTTAGGCTCTCCGGGCCGAGCTTAACCCACGCCCGAGATCTGGGTACTGATCCCCCACCATAACGCGGGGCTCGCTTTGTCAGGGCCATCAATTCTACCACCCACGGTAGCTGATTGCCTGCCGACGTCTTTAAGCAAAATGTTCAAGAAAGAGTAGGTACTTGACCGGCTATCTGACGTTCCAGCTGACATACCTCAGCATCTCAGCGGGCGCAAAATCTAAAGTCAAGTCCTCCGTACAACGTGCCATACGGACAAAGATCGTCGAGACATATCCATTGCTGGCACCGTATATCGATGAGATTATACCCAAGAAGTCACAGCTGGATCTGCTCAAGCTGTGAGAATCTCTACCTTGTCCGCCTTGAGAGGCGTCATCCTAATGTACGGCAGGCCGGACCGGGTTTCGCTTTACGCTCTCGACAACACTCCTCTCTTCTGGCAGCATATGGATGATCCAATAGTTCCTCATCTCCGAGTCGTACATCAATTTCCCCAATGCTTCTCGCGGATAGGCATTGATCGAGGAGCGATACGTTTCGTGCTGTCTGGCGCAACACTGATGGCTCCTGGGCTTACATCTACTGGAGGTAAACTACCAGATGAGGACGCACAGCTCAAGGAGGGCGAGATAGCGGTCATTGAAGCTGAAGGGAAGTCGCAAGCGTGCCTTGTGGGGCAGTTGAGGATGGGGACGGAAGAGATTAAGGAAAAGAAAAAGGGTGTTGTGATTGATACGGGACATTATTTAGGGGACGGACTGTGGAAGATGACCATTGATTGATATCGAATAATTTCACTAACATCTGAGACCTGCAAGCTTCGTAGACACTGCGGTACAAGTTCAAATCCAACCCGAGCTGTGAAGGAGCACCGAATGTAGACTAGCGTTAGGGCTACGCGTCTATATCGACCACAGCTCGGCGTCAAACACCAAAGCCTCTATCCCTCCAGATACATCATGTACTGGCCTCTGGGCGCGCCTCGTGTATATGCTGCGAGCAGACGGAAAAGGAAAACAAAAACCGAAGGTAGCAATGAGAAGAAAGATGACGATGCGGAGGACACATCAATAAACATCCTCGGCCTGCGACTGGCCCGCAATGGCCATCTATTCGTCACAATCACAGATACTGCCTTGACCGTCTGGCAAACATCTGTATGTGCTCGTACGCTTTGCTTTACTGGTTCTGACTGATCCGTAGCCAGTAGTAGTCCTAGCTTCAGTCACACGATCTGTCCAGTCCCTCAAAAACTACGGCGACAATGTTAGCGTACTGTTACGGCCAGATTCCTCCATAGCTGTCGTTCAGACCTCTCTCGGCTTCCTGATCACCTACACCATCATCACGGACCCAAATAATCGGGTATACCAGCTGCTGCGCGAGAATGGATATCCCCGAAAACAGAGCATTTCCGAAAGGCTTGCAGCTGAGGAGGAGCAACGAGGATATCCAGAGGTCAACATACGGTTTCGCATGGTCATCAAGGTCGATGCTGGAATTGGAAAGGTTCTGGCGCTGGACGAGGAGCTGGTAGTAGCGACAGAGAAGCCTCCAGCTGTACAATGCATACGATGGTCGCCGGACGAGGGTGGAAGTCAAACGAGCACAGAGCTGCTGAGTCGGATGACTTGGATTCAAAAGAACTCTCGCGTTACAGATATGGTATACGACAGAGCTATGAGCCTTGCTGTATGGATGACTAATGATGGAAGAGCATACGCTGTGCAACGTCTGTCCGGACAGCCCAAAGAGTCAGGTGCACCTAAGAGACTGTTCCGTGGCTATGGCTTTCACACACCAGAGAGTGAGGATAGTATAGCCACGAGAGCAGCGATCAACGCGAGATTCTCATTACTGGCGATAGGTTGCGCCAGTGCCGCAATACACGTATATACCGCAAGAGACTACGTAGGGAACATACCCTTGTCACATAAGCTAGATTGTCCAGTCTCGATTCTGTCGACGGGAAAGCTGAGCACGCTGAATTATTCTCCGGACGGTTATTGCCTATTTGCAGGGTACGAAAAGGGCTGGGCGTTATGGAGCGTCTACGGAAAGCTTCAAGCGAGCAGCTTCACTTCGAACCCCGAAATCTCAGAGGCCAACAGAGAAGGTTGGCTGCAGGGTGTACATGAGGCAGCTTGGCTACATACTGGGCCGTATATACTGCTCACACGTCATAACGATCATCGGCTGTTCCTGATGGAGATGGCAAAGAGCGCTGTTACTGGATGCTTCTGCTCAGCAAACATCTCTCGCACTGTCCTTTTGACTAACACTAGCCTCATGATTTACAGAGGTTATGACTTGCCTGTATCAACGACAATATCAGCCGATGCCACTCTGTGGCACCATGTACAGATACCTCCAACTTACCTGTCAAACCAACGCCCGATCCGATCTTCTGTGATATCTCCCGATGGTCGCTACATAGCCATCGCCGGTAGACGTGGTCTAGCCCATTACAGTGTCACAAGTGGACGGTGGAAGACGTTCGATGACATGCAGGCTGAGAATGCCTTTGTCGTTCGAGGTGGGATGTGCTGGTATCAGCATATCCTGATCGCAGCTGTGGAGAGTGACGATCGTCATGAGGTCAGTCGGCATAACAAAGCTCAAGCCTAGCTGATTGTGACTAGCTGCACATGTACTCGCGAGAGCGCGGGCTTGACGACTCATCGCTGCTCTATGTCGAACAGCTTCCTTCTCCAGCTGTCACCATTGCGCTAACCGGGCAGGATTCTCTATTGGTCTATACATATCAGAACATACTGTACCACTTTGTCATCCACGCGTCTAGTGACGCGGTTACTCTCGTACAAGTTGGCCAGATCGCTCTGAACGGTATTGTTCGAGCGCCCGCTCGAGTACGTGCCGTCAGCTGGATCTTGCCAGACCATCAACTACGTAGGTCCTCGAACGACCCTTGACTGTGTTAGCTGACCAAAGAAGGCGAGGGTGATCCTTCTCAGGACGTGGCATACGCATCCGTCATCTTCCTGGTCGATGCGAAGCTTGTGCTGTTGCAGTCCTCCTCCGACGAAGACAGAGGCTTGAAGTATGACATGCGAGTTATCGCTAACAACGTCGAGTACTTTGATCTCATGCGGGATCAGATGTCTATCGCGGGGAGCCCGGAAACGTCGCAGCCTCCCTCTCCTTCACCAGCAGACGCTCTAAATACCCTCCACGTTGATCGTGGGCTAAGAGATTCTCTGTGGTATTTTGACGGGAAGAATGTCCAGTGCTGGATGGACGTTGAAGATTTGATTGAATCTGCTTCGACTTCAAACGAGAGAGACTTGCCACCAACGGTGACTATAGAAACCGATTTCTACCCTACCTCGATCGTCTTGAACAGAATGATACTTCTGGGCATAGATGCCGACCTGGTCCAGCGGCGCGACGTCCAATTCGCATACTTTAGCTTCTCAATCAGGACCCAGCTCTTCCTACCCCCCATCTTACACCGACAACTAGCGCATTTCGACGACTCGGCCGCTTCATCTCTCGCCCATCAGTACCAGTCTCTCCCATACTTCTCACACGCCCTAGAGATCCTACTCCACACCGTCCTCGACGACGAAGTGGACGAGCCACCAGCCCCTGATCAAGCACTCCTACCTTCCGTTCTCGCCTTCCTCTCCCCCTTCCCAGACTACCTCGACATCCTCGTCCAATGCACCCGAAAAACAGAAGTCCGTTCCTGGCGCACACTCTTCGCACACCTCCCACCCCCACAAGAACTCTTCGAACAGTCCCTGCAAAAGGGCATGCTCAAGACAGCCGGCGGCTACCTGCTCGTCCTCCACACCTTTGACGAAAACGGCACGAGCTCCGAACAGTGTGTCCGGCTCCTGCAGAGCGCGAAGGCGGTCGATGACTGGGAGCTGTGCAAGGAGCTGGCACGGTTCCTGATGGCGTTGGATGAAACGGGGGATACGCTCCGGGACGCGGTGCAGAGGATGGATCTTGGTGCGACGGAAGGTGAAAGTGTACGTTTGAAGACGCCGACGCCACGGGTGGTTGAGGGGGCGTCTACGGTGAGGGGGGATCGCAATGGTGATGTGAGTCCTGCGAGTGATGGCGAGCGGGAATCTACAAGTCCAATGGCTGAAAAGGCGCATGACGAAGAGCATGACTCCGTATAATTGAAAGAACATCCCAGCAAAAGAACACTCATCTCCATCTCCATCTTCATCCAACAACTTCAATCTCCTCTGCAAATGCCACCTTCATCACCCCCATCAAATACCACCACGTCCTCCTCATCGCCCCTAGTACCTCCCTCTAGTCTAGGAACATCCATCCTCGTGCGGACCCCATCCCCTCCCATCCCATATCTTGGCCAACGCGGACACTCGTATCTGGGGATGATAATATTAGGAGAAAAGCATAGTTCAGCACACCAACCCCCGTCTCCAGCCAACAACTTCAGCTCCCCTACGCACACCACTTCTACAACACACCCCTGCATGCATATCCCTCACCCCAAACGTCCCCAGCCTAGCACTTTCATCCCATACCACTAATCCCAACCCCTTACCAATACAACGATTCGTTGATTACCTGGCAAGAGAAAATTCATTACTAACTCGATGCAACAGCCATAGTTCCTCTATTTATGCATACGATTTCTACAACATCCTCGACACATATCTCTCCCCCCGCGGCTCCTACCTAGTCCTAGTACATCCCTCCGTTTCCGTATCCATCTCTATGTACCCAATCCCAACCCCAATCCATATCCATACCCATACCCACACCAGTAATATCCCAAAAACCAGATCCTCGCAATCCCAACAGCTAACAAGAAGAGCAGCCGCACGGCAATGGGGATGGGGATGGGGATGATGTTGTATACATTGATATTACTTTGGTTCAGACACACTGCTCTCGGTTGAATGACCAAAATTGCGCTATGCATGCTACTCTGCAATACCATTAGATATAAACATCCGTCGTCTCCGCCATCTCTGGTATCTCCATCCCCATCCCATCCCCATCCCATCCCCACGCTCCCAATACCTTCCTCCAACCCTCCCACCACACCATCCACCAATCCACCCCCCACCCTCCCTCAAATCTCCCCCCCATCCGGCCCCCACCCCTCCCTCTCCCTAACAAGCACACCCTCCTCCCTCACCCTCGCCATCAAATCCTCCCCCTCCCGCCCCCCCTCCCTCCTCAAATCATCCAGAGAAACCCACAGCCCGTTCTCCCCCGTCAGAGACTGCAGATCCCTGACGCGCGGGTTCCTAGCGTCGGACGCGGGCGTGGGTTTTGCGGCTGCGCCGGCGAGGAGGGCGGTGGTGGGGAGGGGGCGTTGGGCGTTGAAGGCGTCGAGGCGGGCCTGGCGGGCGGGGTCTTGTTGTTGTTGTTGGTGGGGTTTGGAGGGGAGGGAGGTGGTGGTTGTTGTGAGGGCGAGGAGGAGGATGGCGACGGGGGTTTGGGGGATCATTGTTTTGTTGGTGGAGGTTTGGAAAGCGAATGTGGATGAATGGTTGTTCTTCTGGTGTGGAGGAGTATTCTTTTCACAGTTGTTTTCCCATCGAATAGCTCGTTCACGGTAGCGCGCAAGGCGTATTGGAAGGCAGTTTTCTGATTCTGATCTCCTGAAACGATCCCAACACGCTGCGCCTGTAGATGGAAGGCCTAATATCTGGCCATTGGTCCGTTTGCGGCGCAGGACGGACTCGAGTAAGCTTTGTGAGAGAATCAAGATGCTGTCGTGGAGGACAATGAATAGGGATGTTTTTCGCAGGAGTGACTCCACAAAGAAAACATACTGATGACATCCTTGCGGCCGAATTGGGGTCTCCGCGGGTTCCTGTGTAAGGTACCTTCAGGTAGTGTGGTGGTGAAGTGCGTGGAGATGCGCGATTAGCCAATCGAAGTCCCATGTGCATGTGGCTTACGTGGAAATAGTGAATCCGCCTCGGCCGAGATGAACTATTTGACCCACCCGACCTAGTACTAACGTGTACTAGTACGCGTCGCTTTAGTATGCAGCATCTGATTCTTGAAGTGCCTGTCAGTTCATATGCGCGCTGATATCTATATCTGAAGAATCTTTGAACCGGAGTGTTGTCGTGACTCGCCCCTAGAGTCGGGCTATCCTGACGTACGGTGGTTGAAGTATATTCTAGATATCTGTGAGCCCGCCTGTGTGCTTTTCCGGTAGTTGACGCTTGGATGGAGGACTTTGCTAGTGAAACGGACAGTGACTATACGAGTTATTGGAGAGACTGGGTAGGTACAATATCTCGTCAGTTTTCCTGAGTTTGTTTCCGTCTTTCAGTGTTGCTAAATTTTGGGGGTCGAACGATATTTGATGTGCCACAAAGAGAGATACGGCCGCTGGAACCTGACATATTGGGAGTCACAGCAAGATAGTTTTAACGCTCGATCACCTCTGCCGATTATTTGGGAAAGTGAAAGAGAAATGAACATAGTATCGACAATAGGCTGAAGATCGTGCCTTCCATAATCGGACTGTATGGGAGAATCGTATTCCCAGGCAAACTCTTGCGATGAAGGCACCAAAGCAAAGCTGGAAAAAGTACCATCAGGGTCCAATACGACAAGCTGTTCTCCTAGCGTACGAGATATGTATTACGGTGGCGATGAGTATGACCTCAGTGATATTATGTCTGTGGACTATTGGGTTTGGGAGGTCTTATACCCTAGCGATGCATCACCCTGCTTCCATTCAAGCGTTTGGAACAGTGTCTTCTGCCAGAACCCTTCATCGAAACCCATTTGAGGAAGTACGTTAGCTGATGTGTGTGTCAACAGTTCATCTCGTCTCGAGGCAACGAATACTTTTGCGAGATCGATGAAGACTACCTTACGGACCGCTTTAATTTGACAGGACTCAATGCCGATTTCAACCACTACCAATACGCGCTCGAACTGATCACTGACGTTTTCGACCTGGAATGTGACGATGAAATGAGGGAACACATCGAGAAATCAGCAAGGCATCTTTATGGCCTTGTGCATGCACGATATATTACTACAACAAGAGGCTTAGCTAAGATGGTATGTTGAATCCACGCGGCTGTCACTGTATCTCGCTGACCTCGACAGCTTGAAAAATACAAGAAAGGCGACTTTGGTAAATGCCCTCGAGTCATGTGCCAACAACATCCCCTACTTCCCACCGGAATGGCCGATATTCCCAAAGTACAGTCCGTGAAACTCTACTGCGGCAAATGCGAGGACCTATACAATCCCAAATCATCCCGCCATGCGAACATTGATGGCGCCTACTTCGGAACATCATTTCAGAACATTCTCTTCCAAGTCTACCCGGTCTTGATCCCCGAAAAGACCATTGAAAGATATCAGCCCAGGATTTTCGGCTTCAAGGTGCATGCAGCTGCTGCGTTGGAGAGATGGCAGTCGGCGAAGAGGGAGGAGATGCAGGAAAGGTTGAAGGAAGTGGGTTTGGACAAGGCATTCAGAGAAGATCTTGAACTCGAGGAGGACGTAGAGGAGAATGACGATGATGTTGCGGGGATGGACGGGCCAGAGGAGGTACAGGCAGAGTAGGGTTTGGTAACCATTACACTATGGCCAGCGAGCTATGTTTACGAAGCAAAGCGTTACGTTCGGTATATTGGCTCGTTAACAATATCGTGAAATCTCCGAGGACCATCAAAGACTCTATGGGACGACCTTTCCGACGTTTCACCTTCGATAAGGTAAGCATTCGAAATCGTGATCTTGCTTCATGATTGCTTTGTAGACACTAGCAATACGGCGCTATTGTGAATTATATCTTAGTTCGACTACGAAAACCTCCGCACTTTTCACTCCAAGCTCCGCAGAAATTTCTCTGTAATTCTTCATCGACACCTGTTGATGACTACACCTTTGGCTGTATTTCAATGACCAGGATCTCATTTTACTACCGTCATGATCATTGCTGCGCCCAGTCTATCTCTGCATGCAGGATACAAAGCATCGTTTGAGCTACAGTCCGATTGAAAGCTGACTATCCCGAGTAAGAGTCTGCTCTCCACCATACATTGTCAAGCACCTTCCATAATGATGAGCCTTATACACGAACAATCCAACTCCTATAGCATCGTGCAGGATATTCCATACTCTAGAATTACTCTGACCCTGTTCACCGTTGCGCTTCCTGCGTTTCTGCTACGTCGTGGACATCTAGCTGACCTCGAACAGGCAGGTGATTTCTTAATATAGAGCTCCAGGTGCCAATCATGAAAAGGTACACTCTCTCTTCGCCCTACCAGCTCCACGTTGTTTCCAAAGTGATGACCATATGACACGGAAAGGCATTCCTCAATCCGAATAATCAATGTCGATTCTGTCTCTACAAAGTTTCAGCCTTGTCTGACTTGGAATTCAAGCATGTTATCTACATTAGCTGTTGAAGAGCGATCTTTGGCTAACATTGTTGGTGCTCATAGGTATACTTCCTAGCCTCACAACCTCCTGCTTTATCATACACATGAAGAATCTTGAACGAACGGGCGGACAGACTGCGTACTCGTCTCCTTTCGCCAAACAGTGCTGGAGCGTACAAACTCCAGCCGGTGTTAGGTAGACGATGTACTTGTTGAGAACTCGTCAGCTGATCACTACACCTACCTCCGCTTCCGCGCCTCCCAACACTCCTATAGACCCTGCTGACCACTTCTAAAAGTAGGTACATTAATCTTTCTTCCAGAGGTCTTGCTGGGGGCTTGCAACCCGTCTGTTGAGATGATGAACACTATTCACACTGTTTGAACCGATACCGCCTTGTAACGAGGGCAACTTGGTGATGAACGTACAAACACTGAAAATTCTGATTTAATGAGGTATGTTCATTGGGTCGCTGTCTAGCTACTCTGCTGACGTGCTAAGCCTGAATCACAGATGCAGATTGCAGTCACAATTTCCCTTACGCCCGAACGTTGATGGCATTGTCGCTAATCTATTGGCAATAAGGCTGTAGGCCGTACTCGGTTTGCCTCGAAACAGACACTCAATCAGGTCAGTGCCTCCATCTCTATCATTGTCAAGCGCTACCTGATGAATCCAAATATTCGCTGTGTTCTTTCCGAGACACGTCATTGAAGAAACATATATTTCACCTTGGAGAACTGATACTACCACTTCCAAACGTTTCTGTCATAGACTGAGTCGCTCACGGAAGGCTGATGTTTTGGCAGGGATATCGAAGCATACGCCGAGCGTCAATACCATGGTGATTGGACATTGAGGTTGGACATTGACCATGATCGTTGTGTGAATTGATGCCATAGATATTTTGATAACTAGCCACTCTTAACCCATGACCTTCCAAACCATCCATTTCTCAGTCCATGCAACGCGCACCCAGCCATTCCAAACTTATGTATGCAACGTCCAGGTGAACCACACTCCCACAAAAAATCCCTACCTCCACCCCCCCACCCTCCCCTCATCCCACCTCTCCAACGCCTCCCTCCTTCTCCAAACCCTCCCCCTCCCCTCCCTCCACCCCCTCAAAAACTCCACCACCTCCCTCTCCCCCACCTCCCCCCCCCCCTCCACCCAACTCCCCTCCACCCCCCTCCCCACCTCTTCCCCCTCCCTCTCCGCCTCCCGCAGCCGCTGATACAATCTCTTCGCGCTCCACGCCTCCA